>Ga0187864_10000009_pt1 | contig 208197 bp, 206 predicted proteins | sample June2016WEW_11_4_FD_132985 | JGI IMG/M metagenome (GOLD analysis project Ga0187864, IMG submission 132985) | Peatland microbial communities from SPRUCE experiment site at the Marcell Experimental Forest, Minnesota, USA - June2016WEW_11_40 | ecosystem: Environmental > Terrestrial > Soil >... | reverse complement strand
TTCATGGCGTACTCGCGCGCCTGCTCGATCACCTTGCCCTGCTCCTCCGGGCTCGGCGGCGGCACTGACGGCGGTGGCGGAGGGGGCGGCGGCGTGGGCGTGGGTGTGGACGGAGCGGGAAGAGTCTGCGAGGCAGCCCGCAGGGCCTTCAGCGCTTCAACGGTCTTGGGTCCGGCGCCCTGCGCACGCAGGTCCTCGATGGTCCGGTCATCGAGCCGTTCGGAGAGAGAGACCGTCGCCAGGTAGGCGGCGACCTCTTTATCGGGATCCTTCTTCTGAACCTCGGAGCGTACCAAGCTGACCAACTGCTCTACCGTCAGCTTCGTCGCAGCGGGCGACCACAACGACGCTCCGAGCAGCAAGAGCGCGAGTTTCCATCGCATACCACTTCATTGTTGCACGCGAGGCGCTCTTCGCCGCCGTCAGGCCGGTCTACTGCACCCGGGCGCGGACGCGTTCGCTCGAGACCAATTCCTCGAAAATGGCCAGGACCTGCTTGCGGTAACGGTAGAGGCGTTCGAGGTTCTCGCGGAAGGGAGATTCGTAGACGGGCGATGTTAGCCACTTGGCGAGCAGCGGGCGCGGAACGTCGATGTCCTGGCGGAGCCGCTCCGGCGAATGGCCGCGCAGGAAAAGGCCGTAGAACACGGCGGCTTCCTTTTGCGGAGCCGAAGGATCGAATTCATCCTTAGCCGGCATAAGACCCGTCCCAGACCCAAAGCGAAATAGCAGTATAAACACGCCGGGAGGGTGGAAGCAAGCGGGGGTGGTGCGTTGGGGTCGGCCGGCAGCGTGGCAGGCCGGAATCAAAAAGCGCCGCCGCGGTTCGATAAGACTAGGTGTGAATACCCGTTGGTTGTCGACCCTCCTGCTCGTTCTGCTTGGCTCCGCGATTTCGGGGCCCGAACCGCGGCGTCTCCAGTTAAAATCTCGGCCGGTGGGGGCGGTGCAGCCGCTCGGGCGGAAGCCTTACGGCCGGCCGCATTTCCTGCTTACTTTCTGGTCCGCGCCACGGCCGGCGGACCTGGCGGCGCTTGAGGAACGCGGTGTTACGGTGGTGGGAGTCGTCCCGGAGACCGGCCTGATCGTGGCCGCCGATGAAGGAACGCGATTCGACGATCTCGAGATCGCGGAAGCCGGTCAGCTGCGGCTCGAGAACAAGATCAGCGCCGAGCTGGCCCCGGACGCGACTTGGTTCGTGGTCGAGTTTCATTCCGACGTGCGACAGGCGGACGCCTATGCCGTGCTGCGCGAGAGCCACATGGAGCCGCACTATCACCCCGATCTGGTGGCGCGGCACATGCTGGTCTACGGCGACATGGAACGCGCCATGCAACTGGCTGCCATGGATGAGGTGGCTTACGTCTTCCCCGCATCCGAGGATCTGGTGACGGGCACGCGCGTGCTCGCCTGCGCGGGGGCGCTGACGACTAGCGGAGTCATCGGACAGAACGCCACCGCGGCGACTGGCTGGAACGGCGCCACTCTGGCCCCGGTCACGCTGGGCTACTCCTTTGGAGCGCTGACCAACCGGCTGCCGGCCGCGCAGGTCCAGTCGGTGATCCTGCAAGCCTTGGCCGTGTGGGCGCAGTATGTCCAGGTGAACTACGTGCCCGCGAGTTCGACCGCGTCGCGAACCATCGCCATCATGTTCGCCGCGGGGGCGCACGGCGACGCCTATCCGTTCACCGATACCAGCGTGCTGGCGCACACGTTCTATCCCGCGCCGCCGAATCCGGAGCCGATCGCCGGCGACATGCACTTCGACGCCTCCGAGAGCTGGGGAATCGGCTCGGGCACGGACCTGTTCAGTGTGGCGTTACACGAAGCGGGACACGCTCTCGGCCTCCCGCACACCGACGTGCCGGGCGCCGTGATGTACCCGTATTACCAGGTGCAGACCGGCCTCACGCCGGTGGACATCGCCGCGATCCGCGGTCTGTACCCCGCACGTGGGGCTGCCGTGCCGGCGCCGACTCCGACGCCGACGCCAACTCCGCCCCCAAAGCCAACGCCAACGCCAACCCCGACGCCGACTCCGACACCAAAGCCGACTCCGACACCGACACCAAAGCCGACCCCGGCACCCACTCCACAGCCGACGCCAAGCCCGACGCCGCCGCCGGTGGATACGGTCGCGCCGTCGCTGACGATTCTGTCTCCTGCGGGCACCAGCGTCCTGACCTACCGCGCATCCCTGGTTTTCAGCGGGACCGCTTCGGACAACGTCGGAGTGGTTAAGGTCACGTGGACGGATTCGCTCGGCGACACCAGGACCGCGATCGGAACGGCCTCCTGGCAGACGGCGGCAATCCCGATGCTCCTGGGAACCAACACGATCACCATCCGCGCTTACGACGCGGCGGGAAACTGCGGCTGGCGCTCGGTTGTGGTGACCCGGATCAACCCGTAGTCAATGCCTGCACCACACCAGCACCGAACCGCGACCGTGAGGGAGCGGTCCACTCGCTAACGCTCGTGGTTCCGTGCGGCGCGAAGCGTGAAGCTGGTCTCAATTCTTGACGCCCACGCCGCCGAACATAGCGAAGCCCGTGACCACCAGGCGCTTGATTTCGACGCCTTCGCCGGGCGAGGGATGATGTGTCTCGTCCGTGTAGCCGCCCAGCAGCGGAACTCCGTGGATGAAGACGCTCCACGAGGGAGGCACCCGGATCTCGATGCCGCCGAACAGCGCGTTGGCGTGGATGACGGCCTCGCTTACCTGCATGGCGGCCTTGCGCAAATCGACCTGGCAGCCGCCAAACACGGCGAAGACTTCCCCGCCCCGAAAATCCGTGGTGTCGCTCTTGAACTCCCCGCCCCCGAGAACCGCAAGCTCGTTAAGGGCGCCGGCCGTCCTGATGGCCGGCCGCTCGGAGGGTCCCTCAATCGATCGCCAGACCAGCAGCAACCCAGCCAGGATCAGCGCGAGCGGCCACAGAGTGCGGAAGGAAACCTGCACGTAGTCGAGGCGGTCGAGAATGAGAAGGATTCCGGCCGCGGCCAGGATGCCGCCCCAAACCCGGCCCGAGCCCGAACTGGAAAGCGCCAGCTTGAACAGGCCCACCGCGAGCAGCGCCGCAGGCCAGAAGAAGGGATAGATTCGCGAGGCGTCGATGAAGCCCTGGCGGTCCAGAAACAGGATCGTGCCAAAGGTCAGGATGATCAACCCGAGCACCAGTGCCGGCGTGACAGGCGGTCTGGAATTCATAGGCCTCCAGTAGGAAGACTATCATCCCGCAGGCGAACGCCGCCGCGCTTTTCGGCCGGCTGCGGCGGCAGACCGGCGAGCGGCGAAGGGGCCCGCGAGCAACCGGACCCGCTGAACGGAGGAGCCTCACTTGATCTTGGGGACGAACTTGATGTTGAACACTTCGTTGATCGTACCTTCTGCCCGTTGACCTTCCTGGTCTTGACCGTGTAGTAAGCTTTGATGCGCATTTGCGCGCCCGTGCGCAAGAGATCTGCCATCTTCACTTCCCGGTACGCGCCGTCGGCCATCCGCCACCTATACCCTTTTTGCAGCACGCCGACGAAGGTCTGCTCCTTGTCGCCTTTCTTGTAGGTTAAGGTGAACTCGCGCGTGTCTTCGTTGACGGAATTGATTTCACCGATCCACGCAGCGCCGGAGTAGCCGAGCGGGTAATAGTCCGCCTCCGCGGCAACCTGCTGCGCCAGGCATGCTGCGGTCCACAGGAACAGGGACCAAAGCGCAACCACCAACGGCCGTGATGGTGCCCCGCGGTCTGAGATCACCCGCTACTCCTTGTCCGCGGCGAAGACGCGATAGGAGTGCGGCGGGATCGGCACGTCGAAGATCATGCGGTTGCCGCGCGCCTGCCCGGCCAGGAGCTGCCCGCTTCTGAGGTCGCGCAGCTTGGCGATGCGCGGGTCCGTCACGATCGTCACTTGGCTGCCCTGCGGCTGGAACGACTCGACGATGAAGGAATCGTTGTCGTAGAGGAACAGCGCCACCTGCGCGGGGCTCTCGACGCGCACCGGCAGGCCGCTCATCAACACCTCCTTGATCCGCGTCAACGCGCCGGGCGGCAGCCGGTAAAGGTCGCCGAAGTTATCCGGAATCGTGAGCACATAAAGGTGTCCCGTCGAGTATCCTGCATCGAGCAGAATCGGGAAGCCCTTGCCGGCGCTGAGGGCGGAGACGAGCTCCCAAACGTCGTTGGTGGGGTAGCGGATCTGCGGCACCAGAATGGGCGCATCGGCATGCCAGATGGCCGGCCGCCACGGTTGCCAAAAATCGTTCGCGGATACTTTCTGGTCCGTGCACTCGATCTCGGCGATGTCCTCGATTCCCTTGCCCTGGAGCGCTTTCAGCAGCCCGGAAGTAATGACGACGTTCTTGCCGGCCTGCAACTGGCCTTTGATTTTGCCAACGATTCCGGGGTCGAACTTCGCCGACTCGGTCAGCAGGATGGTCTGCTCCTCTGCCGGAAAGACGGGCGTGAGCTCGATCGGGATGCCGAGCATGCCGATGTAGTTGTGCAGAAAATCTTCGCCCGAGGAGTGGAACGGCTTGTAGCTCTTGATGCCGACGGGCTTGCCAAGCTTGCCGATGAAGCCATCCACGGTGTCGAAGACGTACCCGGCGACGCGCCCCAGCATCGTGTCCGGCTGCTCCGTGCCGTCCTCGCGGCGGACCGGCTCGATGAGCGACCGGAAATCGAACAGCGTGATCTCGGGCGCCTTGGCGAACAGCGTCAGCCAGAGCTGCTCACCGTAGCGGTCTAGCGTGCCGCGCGCGAACGGATCCACCCAGCCGCCGCCATTGCCGCCGGGTTTGACGTTCTCGAAGAACCGGAAAATCGAGTAGCTTTCGTAGGGCTGCAGGTGCTGGTCGGAGAAGTCCGGATCGCGGGTCTCCGTGCCGGTGTAGATGCCGTCGAAAATCTTCGGCTCGTTCTCCAGGTCGAAGCCCAAATACTGAAAATGGTCGTACCAATTCGGATACTTGATGACGAACTTGACTTTGGGGTTGACCGCCTTGGCCGGCCCCACCACCAGGTTCCGCGCGGCGTCATCCATAAGTTCCAGGCGAAACTGGGTCCAGCTCTTGGAGCCCTTGGCGCGAATGCAGGCGTCGCACTTGCAGTTGGTGAAGAAGAAGTCGTCGAGGATGATTTCGTCGAAGTGCCGGGCGGTAAGTTCGGCGATCTCCCGGGCCTTCGTGCGCTGGGCGGGATCGGAGTAGCAGAATGTCTTGAAGCGGTCCCGCTCGTTCTGAGTGTAGGTGATGCCGCCCGCGGTGCGGATTCCCCGGGCGGCGAAGAAGCGCTTGACCTGCTCGATGGTTTCCTCGTCGGGCATCACGCCATCGCGGTGCGTCTCCAGATAAACCTTGCCGACCCGCACCTGCTTCTCGATGGCGCTCCAGCGCTGCTCGAGCCAGGCGAGGTCTTTCATCTGCCGAACCTCGTAAGCGCGGGCGTAGACCGAGACTGTGAAGTTCTTGTAGCCGCCGGTGGCGGCGGCGGGAGAGCCGGCCAGCACGGACAGCAGTGCGGCGCTTGGAATGGCGGTGTGCATGTTCATGGGACCAGACCCCGATTCTATCGCTCCCGGCGCAGAGAAGGGGGTGCGCGGCCTGTTTGCGGACGCCAACCGGGAGTCCGGCGCCGAACCGCGCGCGTAAGCAAGCGGATGCCCGGCGTTGGGCGGGACGGACACGCCACATCGATGTCGCACATCCCGGAGAAGGTGAACACCCGCTGGCGTCCCTTATAATAGAGGTGATGTCGAGTCTCTGGGCGCGATGAGCGAACACCACGCCAGCGCAAACCAACCTGTACCCGCCGCGAGGCGCCGTTCCGCGCTTGCCGTGATCCTCGGCTGGCTGCGTGACGTGGCGGTTTCGATCGTGATCGCGGTGGTGGTGATCATTTTCATCTACCAGCCGGTCAAAGTCGAAGGCACCAGCATGATGCCGGGGCTGGTGGATCAAGAGCGGATCTTCGTCAACAAATTCATCTACCGGTTCGGGATCGAGGACGCCCACCGCGGCGACCTGGTGGTTTTCTGGTATCCGGGCGATCAGACCAAGTCCTACATCAAGCGGGTAATCGGCGTGCCGGGCGACACGGTGTGGATCGACCGCGGCGCGGTGTTCCTAGATGGCAAACGGCTGGTGGAGGACTACGTGCCGGAGCGGTACCGCGACATTTTGTCCATGCCGTCCCGAACCATTGAGCCGGACCATTACTTCGTCCTCGGCGACCACCGCAACTCATCTAACGACAGCCGTAACTGGGGCCTGGTCCCCCGCGGTTGCATCTACGGCAAAGCGGTGTTCGTCTACTGGCCCCTGGAGCGCATCGGACCGGTGAGGTAGCGGAAACCGCGAGGCCGCCTCCGCCATCATGGGACAATAGGAACTCATGCGGAAACCGCTCTTTCTGCTCCTCTCGGTTGCCTCCATCGGCTTCGCGCAGCCGTTCCGGTTTGGGGTGGAAGGGGGCCTCCCGCTGACGGGCGCATTCGATACAAACTCCAGCGCCATTCCCGCGGTCCTGCCGGCCGGTCCCCTCAGTTACTCTTCGAGCACCCAGCGCTACGCCTTCGGCGGCACCGCCGAATTGGATCTCCCGTTTCACCTGGCAGTCAAAGCGGACGCGCTTTACAAGCGGCTGAGTTTCGATTCCGCCGGTCTGGCGCCCATTACGGCAACCACCACCACCGCCAACTCGTGGGAGTTTCCCGTGCTGGCCAAATACGGCGTGAGCAAGCTGGGACCGCTCCAACCGTATGTCGAGGGCGGCGTCGCGTTCCGGGCTCTTCAAGGGGTCAACCAGACGTCCGTGACGGCCTGCTTGGGTTGCGCCCCCCCTGATTCAATCGACCAGTCACCCTGCCGAACTGGCCCACAGCTTCACCAAGGGCTACGCCGCCGGCGCCGGCCTGGAATTCCGCCACCTGCTGATTGGCGTCTTCGGAGAGATCCGCTACACGCACTGGACCGCGGACGCGTTCTCCGCTCCGAACGGCCTGCTGACATCGACGCGGAACCAGGCTGACCTGCTGGTGGGTGCGACTTTCTAAGCGAAAACTCCGGAAACCGCATCCGCCTCCGCCGTCATAGGACAATAGGATCTCGTTTGTTGGGAGGATGCTCGTATGCTGCGGAAACCGCTGTTTCTGCTTCTCTTGGTCGCCTCCATCGCCCTCGCGCAGTCGTTCCGGTTCGGGGTCGAGGGGGGCCTGCCGCTAACCAACGCATTCAACACCGGGACCTCCAACGTGGTCACGGTATTCTCGCCTGAGAGCAGTACCACCAACCTCAACTCTTATTCTTCGAGCACGAGGCGCTACACCGTTGGCGCCACCGCCGAACTGGACCTTCCGTCTCACCTCGCCTTCAAGGTTGACGTGCTCTACAAGCGGCTGGGTTTTGACTTTGGTTCCTCCTACCAGGAAACTTGCCCGCTTGATTGCGAGGCCCCCTTCCCGTCGACGACGACAGCGACCACCACGGCCAACTCGTGGGAGATTCCGCTGCTGGCCAAGCACAGCGTGGGCAAACTGGGACCACTCCAGCCGTATGTCGAAGGTGGCATCGCGTTCCGGACTGTACAAGGGGTCCGGCAGACGACGGAAATGTCGCAGCCGGTCTGCGTCAGTGATTGCAATTTTCCGGCGGTGACCTGGGGGACCCAAACGTCGACGGCCCAAACGAGCAGCCCCGCCGAGCTGAACCACGGCTTTACCCAGGGCTTCGTCGCCGGCGCCGGCCTGGAGCTCCGCCACTTACGGGCTGGCGTCTTCGGAGAGATCCGGTACACGCACTGGACCGCGGACGCCTTCTCCGCTCCGAACGGCCTGCTGAAATCGACGCGGAACCAGGCGGACCTGCTGATGGGTGTGACATTCTAAGCGAAACCGCGGCTGCTTTTCGGAAACCCCGCATCCGCCTCCGCCGTCATAGGAGAATAGGATCTCGTTTGTTGGGAGGATGCTCGTATGCTGCGGAAACCGCTGTTTCTGCTTCTCTTGGCCGCCTCCATCGCCTTCGCGCAGTCGTTCCGGTTCGGGGTCGAGGGTGGTCTCCCACTAACCAACGCATTCAACACCGGGGGTGTCTACGATTTCCCCGCGTCAATCGGAGGAGTAAACGCGCCATTCATTTGCTCCGATTGCGCTACCGGAAGTTCTTTTTACTCTTCGAACACCAAGCGCTACGCCGTTGGCGCCACCGCCGAATTGGACTTTCCGTTTCACCTGGCCGTCAAGGCGGACGTGCTCTACAAGCGGCTGGGTTTTGGTTTTGATTACATCATCGCGGCCCCCGCTGGGTCGACCGGTGGGAGCACCGATACCACCGCCACCACGGCCAACTCATGGGAGATTCCGCTGCTGGCCAAGTACAGCGTCGGCAAACTGGGACCGCTCCGGCCGTATGTCGAAGGCGGCATCGCGTTCCGGACTCTTCAGGGGGTTCAGCAGACGACGGAACAGCTCTGCCCAAGCTGCGACATTCCGGCGAACCAGACCCAAACGACCAGCCCCGCCGAGCTGAACCACGGCTTTACCCAGGGCTTCGTCGCCGGCGCCGGCCTGGAGCTCCGCCACCTGCTCGCTGGCGTCTTCGGAGAGATCCGCTACACGCACTGGACCGCGGACGCCTTCTCCGCTCAGGACGGCCTGCTGAAATCGACGCGGAACCAGGCGGACCTGCTGGTGGGTGTGACATTCTAGGTGGATGGTCCGAGCGCTGCGCGCGTGCTTCCTGTCCATCTCGCTGGCGTGCGCGGCCGCGGCTTTCCAGGCCACCGGGAAGCTGTCAGGAACACTCCAGGACGCGGGCGGCAAGCCTGTAGCGGGCGCGCGCGTGACGCTGGCCCTGCCGGAATCTGCGGCGGTGTCCTCTTCCACCCTCACCTCGCCGAGAGGCGCTTTCCTGTTCCCGGTTCTGAGGCCGGCGCTGTATGACCTCACCCTCGAAGCTCCGGGCCTTCCCAAGCTGACGCTGCGTAACATCAAAGTCGATCCGGCCGGTGAGACTTCGCTGCCTCCGATTCGCCTGGGCCCTGCCGACGGGCAAGCTCCTCAACAGCCGCTCCAGACGGCCGCTGTCGATGTCGCTTCCACGGCCAACGACCGCGAGGTGAACGGGCTGCCGCTTCCGCAGCGGGACCCGCTCTATCTGGCCGAGACGCTTCCCGGCGTCCAGAACAACGGCCGCGCGCCGCTGGGCATCTACGGCGAATCCGTGGCGCTCGCCAACATCACTTACGACGGCATCAATCTGAACTCCACCGCGCTCCCGCTGCGCACCGATCAGATCGGCGAGGCGACCGTCGTGACCGGTTCCATCGAAGGCTGCGGCTGCTCCCAGATCGCCTTCAGCGCGCCCAGCGGCGGCCGCGCGTTCCATGGCTCGGCGTACTGGCTGACAGCCCCGACGGCCACGGCCGCGCAGTCCTGGGCCGACAACAGCGGCAACACGCCGGCCTCAACGAGCCTCAATCAACTCGGCGCGGCATTCGGCGGCCCGCTGAAGAAGGACCGCCTGTTCTTCTTCGTGAACTACGAAGCGGATCTGGACCGCTCCACCGTAACCCGCACCGGCGAGGCGCCCACCGCGCCACTCACCAGCCAGGATCCTCTGTTGCAGCAGGTCCTCGCCCTCATCCCGTCGAACCCTTCGGGCACTTACCGCGGAGTGCAAACCAACGGAAGCACCACCCACATCGCGCTGGCGCGGCTCGATTACCTGGCTTCGGCACGCCACAGCTTCAGCCTGACGTTCACGGACGAGCGCAGTACCACGGACGATCCCGCCGATTCCTCCGTCTTCGGCCGCAAGCCCACGACCACCATCGCAACCTCCGCGCCCTTCTACTCCGCGTCGTGGCGCTGGTCTCCCACCGCGCGCCTGACCAATGAGGTGCGCGCCGGCGCAAATCTGGCCGAGATGGACTATCGCAACTCGCTGCGCTCGCAGTTCGGCTTCATCGCGATCCTGGACGACCCGACCGTCGCCGTCAGCCAGCCCATGGCGGGTCTCGACCCCGAGCGGCGCGCCGACCACCAGTACGGCTACCAGGACAACCTCACCTGGATCGCCGGCAAGCACATCTTGCAGGCCGGCCTGTGGTTCCAGCAATACCGGTTGAACTCGGACGGGGTCAACCACGGCCCGCTGGATTCGCTCTCGGTTCCACGTTACGTGGTGAACGACATTGCCCAGGGCACCATCGCGCAAGTCGATCAACGCTTCAACATCCTATCGCCCACCTCGGGATACTCGATCGGCTCCACGGCGCGGAGCAGGCTTTCCGCGAACATGATTTCCCCCTATCTGCACGATGACTGGAAGCTGCTGCCCTCGCTGACCATTAGCCTGGGTCTTAGGTACGATTACCTTTCGCGCCCCAACGAGCAGACCGGCGCCGCTATCATCCCCGTGCTCTCCGGCTTGGCGTCCTACGCGGTCTACGATCAGAATTTGTCTTTCGCTTTCGCCTCCGGCGCACAGCCGTTCTACCGCAAGGACTTCGATAACTACGATCCCTATGTGGGCCTGGCGTGGAAGCCGTCCGCGCGGCTCCCGTTCGTGGTGCGCGGCGGTTTCAATATCGCCTATCTGAACGACGACCTGTTACAGAACCTGAGTATCTACGCGCTCCAAAACCCGTTTCAGAGTTTCAACGTGTCCACGGACCTGAGCGCGAGCCCGGTCCCGCTGTCGAAGGCGCCGGCGACGCCCGCTCCCGTGCTGCCCTCCAGTCTGACGCTGGCGTCGCTGCTCTCGTTCGCAAACAGTTACAACCAGCAACCGGGAACGACGTATGCAATCGATTGGAACATCCGGACCCCCAACGTCAAGTATTGGAACGTAGGAGTGGAATCCGCGCTAAAGGGGTTTCACGTGGACCTGCGCTATGTGGGCAATCGCCTGGAAGAGGGGCCGCGTTCCATCGACCGCAATCAGGTCATGCTGTCTCCGGGTTTCCTCGCGGCTTTCTCGCAGGTTCAGGCCGCTCTCAAGAGCGGCACTCCCACCAGCGGCTTCGCCGGCCTGTCGGGAGGCGGGCTTTGCGCGAATTTCAACCTTGCGAGCTGCCAGCCCGATTTGTATGCGCGCTCTCTGATCCTGACCGGGCAGGCGGGCGAGCTGGCGCGCTGGTATCAGGGTCAGGGATACAATCCGAACGGCGCCTATAACTTCCTGGGGAATCCCCTGGCGCCGCAGGGCATCGATCTACTGTCGCAGCTCGGCGTATCGCGGTTCGACGGGTTGCAATTGACCGTGTCCCGCCATGCCGCGGCCGGCCTCGACCTGACCGCCAGTTACCTCTTCTCGAAGGTGCTGAGTAACCTCGACGATTACCGGCCGGGAGCGATCGATCCCTCTCTGAACTTATACAACCCATCGCTCGAATGGGCGCCTGCGCCCTTCAACCTGACTCATGCCTTCAAGGCGGCCGCAATCTGGGACCTCCCGGCGCCGCGGCGCGGGCGCATTCTGCGCGGCTGGAGTATCGCCGGCATCGTGATCGCCCAATCCGGGGCCCCGTTCTCGTTGCTCTCCGGGCTCGGCACGTTTACCTCTAGCGCGGACTCCGGCGAGAACACGGTTTCGACTTCTCTGACCGCGAGCCAGATCCGCCAGTTCTTCGGAATCCGCGAGGGTCCAGGCGGGGTGGTGAGCTACGTGAACGCTCCGGCGGGGGCCTTCGAGGAGCCGGCCCCGGGGGCCCTCGGCACCTTGCAACGGCGCATGTTCTCCGGCCCTGCCGCGTTCAATCTGAACCTGGGCCTGCGCAAGGCCGTCCCGCTGACCGAGCGGCTGCGAGCCGAGTTCCGCGCCGAATCCATCAACCTCCTGAACAACGTGAACTGGCTGGTGGGCGACCAAACCTATCTGGGCACGAACGCGAAGACCAGCACGTCGGTGTTCGACAACAACGTCACGCAGTGGAACGCGCCGCGCACGTTCCAGTTCTCGCTGCGGCTGCTGTTCTGAGCGGCCAATCATCGCGCCGCGCCAGTGGCGGCGGCCATGATTCCGATACAATGGCCAGCATGACGCGAATTACCCGCCGTGAGCTGTTCCGGATTGTGTCGTCCGCAGCGCCGGCGTTCTGGCTGGCCTCCGGCGCAGCCGCGCAGAACCAACTCGCTCTCAAACTCGAAACCGTCTCGTACGGGCTGAGCCTGCTCAGCGGCGCCGGAGGAAACATAGCCGTGCTCCGTTTCGGTGATGACGGACTGCTGCTGGTCGATAGCGGCCTCCCTCAGACCGCCGAAGCCGTGCAGCACCTGGCCCACACCGCTGGCCCGGGGCGCATCACGCACCTCATCAACACGCACTACCATCTGGATCACGTCGGCGGCAATGAGCGACTGGCGCGCGCGGGCGCCCGCATGATCGCGCATTACAACGTCTTGAAGCGTCTCAGCACAACCCAGCACAACGCCTTCCTGAATCGCGATCTCCCGCCACTCGATCCCGCGGGCCGCCCGGACCACACGTTCGCGGACGGCGGGGCATTGACGCAAATCGGCGAGATTGTCATTTACCGGCACCTGCTACCCGCGCACACCGACGGCGACGCAACGGTCCAGTTCGTAAACGAGAACGTGTATCACACAGGCGATCTGTTCTTCAACGGCATGTACCCGTTCATCGACTACTCGGCCGACGGTTCCATCGAGGGCATGGTGGCGGCTGCGGATCTCATGATTAAGGCGGTGGACCGGAAGACGAAGATCATCCCCGGACACGGCCCTCTAGCCAGGCGAGACGACCTCCGCGCATTCCGCGACATGCTCGCCGGCGTGAACGACCGCGTGTCGAAGCTGGTGAGCGCCGGCCAGACCCTCGACCAGGTCGTGGCCGCCGAGCCCACCAAGCCCTACGACGACAAGTTCGACAAAGGCTTCCTGAAGCCCGCCGACTTCGTCCGTATGCTGTACTCCGGCAAGACCGCCAAGCGCGGCTAGGCGTCACCATCGACCATCGACCATCGGCCGCCTTTATCCCTCCCCCAGCAACTCCTTCAGCCGCGCATAGCCCGAGCGGCTGACCGGCAGCTTTGTGCCGTCGCCCAGCACCGCCACCCGGCTGTCTTTGGTGTAGGGTTCGATCTTGGCGATCCGCTCCAGGTTGACGATGTAGGAACGGTGAATCCGCACGAAGCGCGCCGGGTCGAGCGAAGTCTCCAGGTTCGAGATGGTCTCCTGCTTGAGATAGTTCTTTCCCTGGCTGCGCAGCAGGACGTAGTCGTCCTGCGCCTCGGCATAGTCGAGCCGCTCGCAGGGAATGATGTCCACCTTGGGACCGTCCCGAACCACGATGCGCTCCAGATACTGCGATGGTGCGCGCGCCGCGGCCGCCAGCTCGGAAGGAGGCGGCATCTTCGTTCCCAGGCGCTCCTTGGCGCGCTCGAGTGCGGCGTCGAACCGCACGGCGTCGAACGGCTTCAGCAGGTAGTCCACCGCGTGCACCTCGAATGCCCGCAGCGCGTACTGGTCGTAGGCGGTGAGGAAAACCACCGCCACGTCGGGGCCGATCAGCTCCAGCACCTCGAAGCCGTCGAGCTTGGGCATCTGCACGTCGAGGAACAGCAGGTCGGGATTCAATTCGGCGACGGCCTTCACGGCTTCAAATCCGTTGGCGCACTCGGCCACCACTTCCACCTCCGGGTGCGGCAGCAGCATCTCGTGCACCACTTGGCGCGCCAGCTCTTCGTCATCCACAATCACCGCGCGAATCACGTTCATTTCGTCTCCTCCTCTTCGGGCCGCCGCTGCGCCGCCACGCCAGTGGCCTCGGCCGGGAACCGCACGTCCACCCGGAACCGGTCTCCGATCTCCCGCACTTCCATGCTGGCGGCGTCTCCATAGCAGACCTCGAGCCGCTTGCGCACGTTCGCCAGTCCCACGCCGCCCCTCCCGCGCCGCGCGTCCTTATCGAATGTGTTTTCGACCCGGATCGCGACGCGCTCTCCCGCTCTCGAAATCGCGATGCGAATCGAAGAGCCCTCCACGCGGGTTGCCACGCCGTGGGTGACGGCATTCTCAACCAGGGGCTGCAACAGAAGCGGCGGCACCAGGCAGCCCGCGGCGCCCTCGGCCACCTCTTCTTCGACCTCGAGCCGCGAGCCAAACCGTATGTGCTGGATCGCCAGGAAGCTCCGCGCCAGGGCCAGCTCCTCGCCCAGCGGGATGCGCTCGCGGTCGCCCATCTTCAGGCTGCTGCGCAGGAAATCCGAGAGCAGCACGCACATTTCGCGCGCCTTGGCCGGGTCGGAGGCCGTCAGAGCGCTGATCGAGTTCAGGCTGTTGAACAGGAAGTGCGGATCGATCTGCGCCTTGAGCGCCCTCAGCTCCGCCTCGCGCGCCAGGATGCTGGCCTGCATGGCGCGCGCCTGCGCCTGGCGCGAAGTTTCGAAAGCCATGAGAGCGTAATGGAAAGCGGCGGCTAGATCGAACAGCAGGAACCCGGCCCCAAACAGGATGGGCCGCTCGCGGAGATACTGCGGTTCGAGACCCAGCCCCGAGGCCATCGCCCATCCGATCGCGCCCGCCCAAATCAAGCTGCTGACGCCGGCGGCCGCGTTGACGGTCACCAGCAGGTAGAAAATGGCGGAGGTCCTTAACGGCAGGAAGCGGCACAGATACCACGCCGAGAGGCATACAAAGGCGTAGATCCCGCCCAGCGGGACCATCAGCTCGCCGGCTTGGATCCAGGTGAAATCGCCGGTCGAGGCGAGCACGCCGGCCAGCAGCAGCACCAGCGGAATCCACGCCGCCAGGTACAGCGCCAGCTTTCGCGGATCGGCCAGAATCGGGTGCACGGAGCCTCAATTCTTGACGACTACGCCCCCGAATGTGGCGAATCCCTTGACGATCAGCTCCGGGACCGGCACGCCGCTCGGGGCGTCGGGATGCTCCGTTTCGTCGGTATAGCCTCCCAGGAGCGGAAGCCCGTCCAGAATGACCCGCCATGATCGCGGCACCCGGATCTCGATGCCGCCGAACATCGCGTTGGCATGCAAAACCGCCGGGCTGCCGACGATGGAAGCCTTGCGCAAATCGACCTGGTAGCCGCCGAAGACGGCCAGCACTTCGCCGCCCCGGAAGTCCTTCGCGTCGCTCTTGAGCTCGCCGCCGCCGAAGGCTGCAAACTGGTTCATGAGGTTGGCATCGGGGACCGGGGCTCCCGATGACTCCCTCGGAGGGCCTTCCAAGGTGCGCCAGACCAGCGTGATCCCGATCCCGATCAGCACCAGCGGCCACAGCGCGTGAAACGAAAAGCGCGCGTAGCCGAGGCGGTCGAGGACCAGCAGGATGCCGGCCGCGGTCAGGATGCCGCCCCAAACCCTGCCGCCGCTGGCGGTAGATCGCGACAGCGCCAGCAGGCCTCCGACGAGCAGCACGGCCGGCCAAAAGAAGGGAAAGATCTGCGCCTCGTCCAGGATACCCATGCGATCCAGCAGAAGGATCACTCCCACCGCGAGAACGATGCTCCCAAACGCCGCGCCCGCCCGCCTATGTCGCATAAACTGGCTCCCGTAAAGAGACTATCATCCCCCGGGCGCCCGGGAGCGGGCTTTTCGGCTAACGGCGGCGAAGAGTCGGTAAGTGGCGGTGGGTCGGGCCTCCGGCCTGTCAGCCGCGGCGCCGGACGGGCATCAGCGCATACGCCGCCGCCACCAGGACCGCACGCTCCATCGTCCCAAGGATCCCGAATTGGCCTCTTCCCGTCTCAGGCGGCGCCCGCTTGGAAGCATAGTGCGGCGGATCGCGGCGTTGCCAGTGCCAGCGGGGTAGGCAGAGGCTGTGGGACGAAAGGGTGTCGGTGGAATCAGGCGAAAGGGCCGGAGTTGCTGCCTCGGGGTCCTCGGGAGCAGCAGGACGACCCTCCGGGGCTGCAGGGCAGGCATTCAGGAGCCCCCGCGTCTCCGAGACAGACCCTTGTGGTACGCTAATCTCGGCCGCGAGGCCAAAAAGGGAACTGCGGCTGGATAATAGTGGTTTCGGCAGGGGCGATCATGCCGACCGCCCTCATGGAATGGCGTCTCATTGAAGACCTGGAGAGGCAGATGATTACGGACAGGATGCTCGGATTGCTAACACGCATCCCCGGCGCAAGAAGCTTGTGGTGCCGCTTTCCCATTGGGCCCGTGGACTTGAGAGTCCGCTTCGGAATCTGGAACAGACCCCACTATGCGTATGGCGTCTATTCGGCTGCCGATCTCGCTAAGCGCCTCGGTCTGAACGGGATTACCGTCATTGAAATGGGTGTGGCGGGCGGCGAGGGCCTGCTGTCGCTGGAGGAGATCGCGACCGCAGTCGGCACGGCGGCCGGCATCCAGATCGACGTCGTCGGCTTTGACAGCGGGGTGGGAATGCCACCGCCGGTCGACTACCGGGACCTGCCCCATGTCTGGAGTGAGGGTTTCTACAAGATGGACCAGGACAAACTCAAGGCCAAATTATCGAAGGCTGAGTTGGTCCTTGGAGAAATCCGCGAGACGATCCCTTCCTGGAAGGCCCGCTGCAGGTTCCCGATTGGGTTTGTGGCGTTTGATCTCGACTACTACACTTCCACGATGAGCGCTTTCGGTCTCTTTGACTCCCCAGGACGCGATTGCCACCTCCCGCGCGTTTATTGTTATTTCGACGACACGATATGGCCGGAACGAGCTTGCCATAACGAGTTCACCGGTGAACTGCTCGCGATTCGCGAATTCAACGAGGCCGGAGACAAAAAGATCTGTCCGCTCCATCTGCTTCGCCACATGCGCATCCATCCTGCCCCGTGGAACGACCAGATCTATGTCCTGCACGATTTCAAACACGCGCTGTATTGCAGGAACGTGACGCCTTCCGGTGAGACGTACAATCAGCTGCCCATCGTCGATTCCGGACGGTGAGGCGCTTCCGGCGCAGAGCGCGATGCTGAGCCGCGCGCCCGGGGGCGCGAGATCGAAGTTCGGCGCAGACCGGACACCCGCTCACGGCACAACCTGGACCTGTGTCGGCCCGGTCGCGATCTCCGCATTAGCGGCATCCCGGTACTTCAGCCGGTAGTACAACACTCTCTGAGAAATGGCGGGGATCACGATCATCCTCGGAGCCCCGGTGAATCCACTATAGTTCTCGCTCGCCCAATAGAACGGCGTGGTCTCGTTCACCCTGGCGCCCACGGCCTCGCAAGCCTCCTGGCGCGACGTGCAGTGGAAACCTGTGTCGTACCCAAACTCCACTACCACGTTGTTGGTCCCACTGGGAACCGCACCCACCGGAGTCAGCATCGGAATAAAGGTGCCCCGGTTGATGCTGTCCTTGGCGGGCCAGGGCGGGAGCTTCATGGCCATATTCTCAGTACGCATGCCGTCCAGCCAGCGCGCCAGGAAGAAGCCCCATTTTCCATCTGGACTCGCGTCCAGATGCTTGTATCCGTCATCCTCCCGACTACCAAATGGCTGCCCTAACAGGCGCTCGAACGAACCGTTGCGATCCTTGGCGAGAGTGATCCCCACCTGGGCAAACACGGGGCTCGTCGGAGATAAATCGTGCACGCACATGCCCACGTCCGTATTATCGGGGCAACTGAGCGTGCTGGTGCCGGGGCAGTTCATGTAGATGTCGTTCACGCCCGCGCCGGAATAACAGGATGAACCATAGCAGAATTTGTAATTGTCTCCAGACGTACTGGTGATAGGGCCGGGGCTGACATTGACGGCAGGCTTCCTGTCACAAACCGCCTCCGTGGGGAGGATCTTGGGATGCAAAACGGCAGTCGCCTTGTAGAGCGTTCCGCTCACCTGCGTCCAAGTCTGGGATGGAGGGTTATAAGTAAGCGCATCCAAAATCCAACTGTAGTCGCTTGCTTGAAGCTGGCCTGGGTGACTGTCCCCCGTCTGCCCTGGAAGATTCGCAAACGCTGGGCTCTCGTTAAGGATGTGCGCAGGGGCTCCTGCCATGTTTTCTGCCGCAGCATCGGGAACGCTGCCAGTAAAGCCCAAGTAGCAACCCCATCCAATACTACCCAAACCGCAACCAGCCGACACATCCCGAACGATGGTCAAATGGTTGGTGTCCGGGCCGGTGAACTGCGTGCCGTGCGTAGCCGGGATGAATTTCTTGTAGGTCATCGTTGTGTCTGCGCCGTTGGGGTCATCCAGGAAATCCCAGTAGGTATCGTTCCAACTGGTCTTGCTTGTGACAAGCGAAAGCGCCGCACAATTCGGATACACCACAGTCGTGGAGGAGTGGGAAGCGACCCCTGTGGCGTCGACCCCACGAAGGACGGTCCATTTACAGGAGGCGTTGGGATCCCCACACTCAGAGGCTTTGGACAGTAGTTGAACCCTCTCCGACTCGATCGTGAATATGTCACCAGGCTGTGCGGCCTGCATAGGACCAAGGAAGCCGTTTGCGCCGCGCAGAGTATTCTCCGCGGAGCAACTCGTGCTCGCCTTGTAAAGGTCGCCGGACACCAGTACCGATGAGCACCGATTCGTTCCTCCCGTAGTGGCCCTCCACTGAGACTGCACCGGCATAGGGCTCGGGCAGGTCGCATCGGTGCTCGGATCGATCCCGGCAGTTCCTAGCGCCTGAGCTAGTTCGGTTTGAATTGGTCCATTCCCACAGGTAGGCCCCCAGTACATATCCGAAGCGCTAATTTCCGCCCATCCACCAGTAGTTTCTCCCGAAGTTCCCCCTGTGTGCATTTTGCACCAGCGGTCTGGGTAGAAACTCAGGGTGGAGGTCGCCGCTATGAACTGCTTGGTTTGAACGTCAAAGATACCTTTGTAACCTGGTTGATCCTGGACACCGCCAGCCAGGAAATCAACGTGCAGGTATCGATTATCGATTAAGCCAGCTACAAGGAGCGTATTCCAGTAGGCTTCATGAGCCGCAAAATCAGAGGAAAACGCCGCCATCGCCGCGACAACGTCAGGCACTAGAGTAGTCACTGTTATGGGGGAGTACTGACCCTCTCGAGTAAAGCCCGTATCCAGGTTCTGCCCGGTATAGGTCGTCAGTACAATCGCTGTTTTGCCCGAGATGGGTATGCTGCCATATAGTTTTGTAGGGTCCGTCTTATCGAAGTTCGCCCCCGACGCTCCAGCATAACGCCAACCAGACGGAATCTGATATACAGTCGATACTACCGAATCGCCCGTAGCATCGTCGATCCAGTATCCAACGGCGCCACTGCTCCCGAACACGCAGCGATATCCGGAGCGAGTTGTGCCGTTGTAGGTCTGTGTAGCAAGCGCATTGGAGCAATTCTGCGCCGCCATCGTATGTTCTTCACCGGGCCAGGAGAGGCCCAAATTCACCGCCACATAATCCAAGCTGACCGTGTTGCTAGTGGTCGTAGACTTGCGAATCAGCAAGCCCCCGGTCGGCGCGTTCATCTCGACCGGATCGAGAAGGGACCCGATGACATCCGAGGAGGATTGCCACGATTGTTCCAGCGGAACCTCTGTTCCAACCCAGCACTGCGAACTGACCTGCGACCACGGCGCGCAGGTATTCAGGTTAACTGTCAGAATCGCACTCCGGCAGGTCGAGGCATCGGCGGTGAGGCACAGGTCGATGTTGTTGTCATTGCCTGATCCGGTCCCGCTGCCTTGGAGCGTGACTGTGATCCAGTCCATATCCCAGGGGCCTTCGTTATAGTTAGTGAAACCGCTCGGTACGTGGACGAATAGCCAGTTGTTATTGGCATCTCCGACATAGGATGCGGCGTTGGAGTCCGCCGTGGCGAGCGATACAGTGCTCGCGTTCGTCCACCCCGCACCAGGGGTTACAATCGTGGGAGCAACCAACCCCCCGTACGGACTACCGTCGAGCGCTTGGGCGTTGCTGATGCGGCGGACAAGAAGACCCGTGCGAGGGTCGATAATAACTTGCGTACTCGTCTTTTCAGGTGTCCGTTTAGCCCAGGTGGTCCCCGCTTCGATATTGGTGATCCAGCTCCTTCCCCTACGGAAGGCATAGTCAAGAACGACGTGCTTAGAGTTGGTGACGGTATCGACCCGGCGTTGCTGACCGGCATTTGGGCCAGAGGTCAGCACGATATAATCATTCACTGCAATTGTCTCGGCAACGGCAAACGTGACCGCCGTCCCGCTGATCGAAAGCGTGCCGTTGCCCGCCGTCGTTGGGTACGTGTAATCCATCGTCGGATACGCATATCGGCCCGGACGAGCGGGGTCCCGCGCAAACGGCTCGTTGTACATTGTCCCGAGTGCGATGTTCTGGGTCGTGAAGGTCCCGGTGGCCGTGTCGGACCCACAGGTGATCCGGTAGTAGTGGGGCGTGAGTACCTGAAGCGCACGGCTGTAGTACTTGCCGTCGGAGGCCATCTCCGCCGCCCGCTTGCCGATGACGAAGGTGCGCGCCCGCCCGTCGGCGATGTTCCCGGCACGGTTGTCGAGGTTCGCGCCGGAAAACAGGGCCGGGTCCACGTCATGGACGAGGGGCGTATAGGACGCCGACTCGCTCACTTCCATCATGCAGGCGGACGAATCGGGAGCGGTGTAGGCAATCACGGCCTGAGTCGGGGTGCTCCCCACAAGACGGATGTTGGTAACGGCCGCTTGCGCCGATGCCAGGCACAGCAGCGCCGGAAGAAGACTACGGCACATTCGCATTGCTATTCACCTCGATCTGGCGGGTTCCGCGCGCGGCGGCGCCCACCGGCTCCAACCTACTCCGCTGCTCTCTCCGCTGCCCTTTGTCAAAGCCTGCAAGTGATTGGCGACAATCCGGAAAAAGACTCCCCAATGTCGTGAATGGCGCCCTCAGCGGCCGCCTGACGCCTTTTCTGCAAGAACATATCCAAAGGCCAACCTGGCGGGCTGGGGCAGCACGAACTCAGCCTGGCCCTCGGGCGGCAGCAGCGCGATTTCCACCGCCTGGCCAGCGCCCCCGCGCGTCTGGGCCGGCCAGATGCCGCGCTTCATAACTGCCAGTTCCCGGAGCGTATACTCCTGCTGCCCGCCGCGTGCGGACGGTATCAGCACCCGCCAGGACGCCCAGGCTCCCTCAACAGGCTCCGGCGTCCACAGGCTGATGCCCAACCCCGAATATCCCTTTGCTTCCAGAGCCGACGGCCAGCCGATGCGCAGAGTGGCCGGCAGCCTGGTCCCCTGGCTCAACGTCACGACCTGTTCCCAAGCGCCCGTCCACTTGTCGAGCGGCCTGGCCGGCGCTGGCTGCTTTCCCGCCTCAACAACGGCCGCGCTCACATCGGCATACAGATACGACCAGGCCTGCCGCGACACGCCATAAACCGTGCCGGCGACGGCCAGCCACACCACCAATCCTGTGGCAGCCGACAACGCGACTCGCCTGCCCGCTCCTCCGTAGAGCCAAAACGCGCTGCGGCCCTTTTCGCGCAAGCTGCCGAAACCGACGGCAGCGACGGTCACCAGCGCAAAATGAATGCAGTGCGAGTAGCGAGGCTGCGCCTCCCACAACAGAACGATAGCGGCGGCGGCGAGCACAATACTCGCGGTCGGGAGGCACAAGCGCCAGGCCAGCGGCCAGCGGTTCAACGCGGCCATGAACCCGGCGATACACATCAAGAGGACCACAGGCGCGTAGGTCAATCGAAAGGCCATGGCGAGGAGCGCGGCAGTTCGATAGCCGCTTTCGTCAAGCCCTTCCTCCGCGGTGGCGCCGAAACCCAACGCGAAGAACTTCGACGCCTTCACCACAGGCACCACGCCAAACATAATCAAAGGCTTCCGGGCGGCTTCCGTCGCGAGCACCGACAACAGTAGCCTGTCCTTGCTCTGCGGAGCGCCGGCCACGTCGAGTTGCTCGTAACGGCCCAGATATTCACCCAGGGAAACAAGGTTCCATCCCCGGGTCACGTAGCCGAGTATGGGAGAGCGGATCCGGGTAACATCGTTGCCGCGCACCCAGGCGTCGAAATGACTCTTCGCGGGAAACCAAACCGCGGCCGCTAGAACTCCGGTCGCAACCATGGCCGCCAGACCGGCGCGCCTCGCCTTTGTCAGCGCAGACAGCGCGACTACGACGGCTCCGAGCGCGAGCAGGAACTCATCCTGGCCATTCCGCTGGATTCCCACCAGAATCAGGAGGCATCCCAGCGCCAAGCCTCTCCACAGCGCATCGCGCCACGGAGACGGGTGCTTCCGCAGTCCTCCCAGAATGAACCAGATCCCCACCACCAGGAAGAAGGTGCCGGGAATCTGGGGCGTGTAGCTCAGCACATCGAGCACGTGGTACGGGCAGATGGCGAGCAGCCATGCCGCCACGCGCGCGTATGCCGAGCCCACGAGCCGTCGCGCGATCAGAAACGTGAATACCAACGTTCCAGCGCCAAGGATCGCGTTCACAACGTGGACAGCCACAAGATCCGCGGCGCCGAAGAACACGCGCAGAGGATAGTAAAGTGGGAATGCGCGGTAGAGGTAGAGATAGTAGTCGTACCCCGAACTCAACCGCGCGAGGGTGGCGTGCGTCGGGCCTTCGCGGGCCAGCGTCGCCACGAAGTCGTGCATGAGCTTGTCGTCGTTGATGAGGGCATAACGCGGGAACACCGCCGCGACGGCGAGCCTCGTACCCACCCAAAACGCCGCCAGGAGCGCCACGAACCATAAGTCGCGCACCCACCGGACCGAAACCATGGACAGCCAGCATCCCACCAGGATCCCGACCATCCCAAAAATGCAGGCGGCGGCCAAAACCCACAGGGGCAACTCCCGGAAATGACGCAGCAGGCCGGCGAAGCAGCCCAGCATCCCGCTCGCAACGCCGAAAGCGGCCGCGGTTGTGAGCAGCGTCACGATGCACTCCGCCCAGGCGCTTGGAAGGCGCACCCGCTCACGCATTCGGAAACACCCGAATAGTTTCCACGATGAAGTAATGCGCATCGCGAATAGGGAGGAAACTGGTGTTGCTGCGCCCGCCGATCAGGACGAATCCGAGCACGCCGGCCCCCAGCACGCCCTCGACCGCAAGGACCAGCAGAGAGGCCAGAGCGTAAAGCGCCCATCCCGGCACTGCCAGCCCCGTACCCAATCGCAAGAAAAGCGTAGTCGCCATCAGAACGGCGGCCAGGCCCGACAAGCCGAGCCCGGCCAGCAAGAGACGCACGCTGACCACCTCTCCGTAAACCGAAAGCGCGCTCCAGCCGTGCACCACCAGGCCGGAGAATTTCATGCGCGAACGGCTCCGGAGGCGTCTATCGCGAGCCAAAGGGACGCTACTGTGCGCCAGCCCGGAATGGATGACCGCCGCGGCATAGTGGTTCCACAACTCCCAGACCACCATCAGACGCCGTAGCGCGGAGGAGGGCACTACGCTGAAGTTCCCCACCCGCACCGGCGCGCCCGTCAGCACCCGGTGCAGAGCGCGGTACAGGTGGTAGAACGCCCGGAAAGTCAGCGACTCCATGCGCCGGGCTCGCGCTCCGAAGACGATCTGGCGGTCGCGCTCCTGCCCCATCCGCTTTACCAGCGTCAGGACGTCTTCCGGCCGGTCCTCGCCGTCCGCGTCCATCACCACCACCGCGCGGCACGGTATGGTCTGCTGGACGTGGACTAGGCCGATCGCGATGGCGCGCTGGTGTCCCAGGTTGCGCGCCAGGCGCACGATTTCGATGCTCCGGATGTTTTCGAGCGGGCCCTCGGTCAGCCGGTCCGGAGGCGGCTCGGTGGAGGCGTCGTCCACCAATACCAACCGGGACTCCGGCGCGCACTGCCGCAAAGTCGCATCCAGCCTGGGGATCAGCAGGGCCACCGATTCCCAATCGTTAAAGACCGGCATCAGCACTACCAGCGAGCCCGTGGCCGCTTGCTCCGCGCTTCCTGGCGTCACCAATCCATGATACTCGTTGGACTCCTCGGTTGCCCTGCGGCAAGAGCGCCCGGCGCGGACGCAACTCGGAGTGCCCCGGATTCTTGACGGCTCTCCGCTAAACAGCGCGCAACCGTTTCTGTCAGCCGCGCTGCTGCAGATTCGCTTCCGGCCTGGGGATCAGCAGAGCCACCGACCCCCAATCGTTGAAGACCGGTATCAGCACTACCAGCGGGCCTGTGGCCGCCTGCTCCGCGCTTCCTGGCATCACCAATCCATGATACTCGTCGGACTCCTCCTTCGCCCCGCCAGCACGGCGCTCGGTGCGGCTGTCGTGTAAGACAGGAATACCTGGTTCCTGACACCAGCGCCCGCTGACGTCACAGAGGGACCACCTGTTGTCAGGACTCCTTGCGGCCAACATACAGGAGGTATGGACTCGTCCATCGATTCTCGGGGATCGGCACGACCCGCGACACGAGGTTGGCGACGATCTGCAGCTTCGGCAAGGCGCGGAGGAACCCGGTGGCGTCTCCATAGGGTAATGCAATGCCCAGATTCAGTCCTCCGTAGTAGGCGCAGTAGAGCCGATCGAGACCGGGCATCTCCAGCAGCGCCCGGAATTTGGGCATCCTCATGATCTCCAGGTTGTGCGCGGCCAACACTTCCGGAGCGCCCATGCGGCGGTAGATGCCGACGACATTGGGAATGATGATCACGAGAAACCCGCCTGGCTTCAGGATCTCGAGATGCGCCTCGATCGCCTCGCGGGGCTCGGAGAAGTGTTCGATCAGTCCTCCCGAATAGACGACATCATACGCCTCTGCGTGCGTGCGCCGGAAATCCGGAGCCAGGAAGTCCCCAAAGATGGAGCGGCTCTCGTCGAGTCCGAGTCGGGCGAACAGCTTGCGTTGCACGGCCAATCCGGCCTCGGAGAAATCGGCCCCGAAAACCTCGTAGTCGAAGTGCGCCTTCCAGAGCAGCAAGCTCCTTCCGGGCGCGCTCCCCAGCTCGATAATGCGCCTACCCCCTCCTCTGGGAAGAAAACGCGGCAGGACCTGCTTCCACAGAATGCGTGTGGATGGCGGCTCGAAAAGAAAGCGCTTGAAGCGATTCGGCTCTTCCTCCACATCCAAGCCTTCCCAAGCCTTATCCCAATACTGTTCGTCGGTGAGGCGTTCGTTCAAGTTCTCTCTAAGACTCCGGCAGGTTGCCGCCTCGGGCCAGGAGACTGCCGAGCTTCACCAGCCGCTCGCAGAACAGGTCGTGACTGTGGCACGATTCCACTTTGGCGCGCGCTTTCAGACCCATCCGCCGCGCCTTCTCCGGGTCGTCCCACAAGCTGCGAATCGCCGCCCGGAGCGCGTCCACGTCTCCCGGGGGAACTACCAGACCGTCCACTCCGTTTTCGAAGTACTCGGGCGCCGCCACGTCGTCGGCACAGACCACCGCAAGCCGGTGCCACATGGCATTGAGAAAGGTCCCCTCTCCGCCGCCCCTTATGCGCCGCCCCACCAGTGGAACAACTACCAGCCGTGCGCCCGCCAGCAAGCGGCGGAAGTGCGGCTCCCGCGCTTGGACCACCACCACGTTCCTCGGGACGTCGCCAGCCGTGAGCGCAGGGTCCGTCGTGGACAACACCACCGCAATGTCCAGCCCTTCCACCGCCTGAAACAGCGTCTTGTAGTCTCGTTCCGAATCTCCGCCCGCAAAGACGTAGTCGCCTCGTAGCAACTGCTCTTCCTCGGGATCCTTGGAATGGTTCACTTGGTACGGTATGACCACAAACCGCTCAACGGGCAGACTCAACTCATTGGCATAGCCCAGACCGCTGCGGCGAGACCACACCACGCAGGCTTCCGCCGCTCCGGCCGCACGGCGCAGAAGCCTCCTCTTCAGGGCTGAGCTGGGGTAAAGGTGCAGGTCCATCCAGACCACCCGCCCCCTTGTCGGCAACCACGACCGGAGTATCAAAAACAGCAGCGACGCGCGCTCGTAGGCGATCAGTCCGCATGACCTCTCCCGCCGGCTCAGTCGCCACAATCGCCAGGCCAGCCACACATCCGAGGCTGCTGCCGCCGCAGCGCCAAGCAGCCACAGCCGCCGCACGCGCTGCGCCACGGCCGCCAGCCACGCAGTGCGCCTCACCTGTTGCACCTGCTGGGCGAACTTCGAGTCGTCCCACGACTGGTTGGAGTACAGGCCACCCTCGGGCGGCACCAGCCCCTCCAGGTCCAGTGAGTCCAGCAACCGGACTTCCCTCCACTCGGGATGGTAGCTACGCATCGTTTCCGGCTGGCCGCTTGGCAACTGTTGCGTCTCCGATGACATGCGCTCCTCTGCTCAACGGCCGGCCATTCTAACTGGAATTTCCATTCTGAACTCCCGGGTCCTGTTCAGTATACAACCAGCCGCCATCCTCTTATCCTGCGACGTGCACCCGTTCCGCCAGGGCGGTCTGTTGCTGATGGCTGATGGCCGATGCCTGACGACCACAACCTGCACATCAACTCCCTTTCCTGTTAGAGTGATGAGACTAGTGGTTCGTCCCGCAGCAAATCCAGCGGCCCGTCCGCCGGCCGCCGGCCGTCTGGCGCGCGGTTCGGTTCTCCGCACGGTGCACCAGTTCGCCTTGGTCGGCGTCTCCTTCGCCATGATGCCGTTCATGGTTCACACGCTGGGGGACCACTATTTCGGCATGTGGGCGCTGGTGGGGACATTCGTCAGCTTCACCGGTTTTCTCGATTTCGGCCTCTCGCAGGCCGTGACGCGCTTCCTTGCGGCCGGGCTGGGATCGGGCGACGAAGAGCAGTGCAACCGCGTCTTCAACACGGCGCTGGCGTGGTACGTCGCCGTCGGTGCGCTGGTCCTGGCAGCCGGGTGCGCCGCCGCCGTCCTGATCCCTTTCTGGCCCGGCCTCAAAGACGCCGCGCTCCTGGCAAAAGTAGTTCTGATCTTCAGCATGAGCGTGGCGATCAGCTTCCCCCTACGGGTCTTCGTGGGCATTCTGAACGCCCATTTGAGCTTCGACAAGACGGCGGCCCTCGACCTGACCACGCTCTTGCTGCGAACGATTGTGGCGGTCATCGTCCTCAAGAAAGGCTACGGAGTCGTCGGACTGGCGCTGGCGACGTTCCTCTCCGGCATCCCGTCCTTTGTCCTGAGCATCCACTTCTCGCACAAGGAGCTGCCCTTCCTGCGCCTGCACCATGCCTACCGGCTGCGCGCGGCCGCGCGGGAACTGTTCTCTTACAGCTCGTTCAGCTTCGTCGCGCAGATCGCCGAGGTGGTGCGGATTCAGACCGCTGCCGTCGTAGTGGCCAGCTTCCTGGGACTGTCCGCCGTCACGCACTACCGCGTGGCGGGCAACATGGCGTCGTATATCGGGGATCTGATGACGGCGCTTCTCGGCGTCTTCGTGCCCGTGTTCAGCCAGCAGGCCGGAGCGCGCGACTACGACGCGATCCGCAGGACGTTCTTCTTCGTCAACAAGCTTTCGGTGGCGGTGTCGTCCTTTCTCGCCTTTGGACTGATCGCCTGGGGCAAGCCGTTTATCGTCCGCTGGATGGGGCCGCGGTATGTGGACTCCTACGAATGCCTGCTGTGGCTGGCGCTGGCGTACCTGATCGCGCTCTTGCAGAACCCCTCGGTGAGCCTGTTGTACGGCCTCGCCAAGCATCGGTGGTTCGCGACGTTCGGCGTCATGGAGGGCGTGCTCAACGTCGGACTCTCCTTGGTAATGGTGCCACGCTACGGCATCAAGGGCGCTGCTTTGGCCGCGCTGGTGGCGGCTGGGGCGATCCGGCTGCTCATTCAGCCGGTCTATGTCTGCCGCGTCGCGGGCGTGCCCCTGGCGACGTATCTGAAGCGGGAAGGCTTGAACATCGCCACCGTAGCCGCCGCGCTCCTGGTTCCGGCGCTGGTGACGAGAGCGGTTGCGGGCCCGGACTACAGGCGGCTGGTGGCGACCGGTGTGGTGTCGCTGGTCTGCTACGCCGTGCCGGTCTGGTATTTCCTGTTCACACCCGCCGAGCGGCGCACGCTGCTGAACGCAGTCCCGCGGAGGCCTGCTTCGACGGCCGCTCAGGCTTGAGCAATGTGGCGTACGCTTTAGAGGCTGCTGAAAAAGTCCCTGGGCAAGCTGAAGCATGCCCCACGTGCGGCTACAAGTCATTGGTTTGCCATGTGGGATAAGCTTCAGCTTGTCCTCTCCCAACCCCTGAGGGGACTTTTTCAGCAGCCTCTTTAGCGTGCGGCGGCGAACTTCAGTTCGCCGTTCAACGGGCTGAAGCCCGCGGCTGCACGCTAGAAGCGTGCGCCACGTTACAATGACCCCGATGCCCGCCGGATTGGAAACGGTGGTGGCCGTCGCCAGAAGCCTCCAGCCCGCATACGCAACGCTGGAGCGGCCTGTTGCGGCGCCGGAGCTGCCCTCGGGGTGCGCGCCCACGGTGGCGCTGGCCGCGCTGCGCGATCTTTTCTCGACCTGGGGCCTGGATCGGGAACGCGCCGGAACGCCGCAGTGGAACCCGCTCGGCGCGCTGATCCCGCCGGGCGCCCGCGTGGTGCTCAAGCCGAACTGGGTGCTTCACCGCAACGAGTCCGGCGCCGGCTTGGATTGCCTGGTGACCCACCCGAGCGTCATCGAGGCGGCGCTGGAGTACGTCGCGCTGGCGCAGCCTTCCGAAGTAACGATCGGCGACGCGCCGTTGCAGGGCTGCGATTTTCAGGCTCTCATGAGCGCTTGCGGAATCGAGGCTATCGCCAGCCGCCTCCGCGATCGCGGGCTCCCCGTGCGGATCGCCGACTTCCGTCGCACCATCCTGCACGGCAGGGGCTTCGGCGATGCGCGCAGCGAGGATTGCCGCGATCTGGCCGGCTATGTCCTGTTCGATCTGGCGGAGCAAAGCCTGCTCGATCCGCTGGCCGCCGACGCGCGCAAGTTCCGTGTCACCATGTACGACCCGGCCCTGCTCCTCCGGACGCACGCGCCGGGCAGGCACCAGTACCTGATAGCCCGCGAGGTCATCGCGGCGGACGTAGTGGTGAATCTGCCGAAACTCAAGTCGCACAAGAAGGCGTGCATCACGGGCGCGCTCAAGAACCTGGTCGGCATCAACGGCAATAAGGAATTCCTGCCCCACCACCGCAAGGGCGGCTCGGACGCCGGCGGCGACTGCTACCCCGGTCACTCCTGGCTGAAGAGCCGGGCCGAAGACCTGCTGGACGCCGCCAACGGCCGGCCGGAGGGCTGGCCGCGCCGGTCGCTCGGCAAGGCCGCCGAACTGGCCGCCCGAAGCGCGCGCTGGCTCGGCGCCGACGACAACCTGGAGGGCTCCTGGTACGGCAACGATACGGTCTGGCGCATGTGTCTCGACCTGCAAAGAGTGCTGCGTTACGGACGGCTGGACGGCTGCCTCGACGCGGCCGCCCAGCGCACGGTGATCACGCTGACCGACGCCATCATCGGCGGCGAGGGCGAAGGGCCGCTGGCCAACACTCCCATTGCCTCGGGCTTCCTCACCGGGGCGCTGAATCCGGCCGCCGCCGAGTGGGTGCACGCGCGCCTCATGGGTTTCGATCCGCGCCGGATTCCCCTGGTCAGGGAGGCCTTCGGGGATTTCTCCTATCCGCTGGCGTCCTTCAGCCCCGCCGACATTCGCGTCGCTGTGGGGCAGGCGGTTTCGCCTGCCTCCGACATCCGGCCGCCGTCCGGAGTGGCCTTCCGCCCGGCGGAGGGATGGCGCGGGCGATGTGAGCTGGAGGCGAGGTGAGCGCCGCACTATTCGTCTTCGGCGCGGCCTTCGTTCTTTATGTGATGCTCGGCTACCCCGCCCTGCTCGCGATCCTGGCGCGGCTCCGGCCGGCGCCCGTCGCGGCGCGGCCGCAGTCGAAGCGCGTAACCGTTCTGTTGCCGGTGCACAACGGCGCGGCGTGGATCGAAGCGAAGCTGCGTTCGCTCCTGGCGCTCGATTATTCCCGCGAGTTGGTGCAGGTTGTCGTGATCTCGGACGGCTCCGACGACGGGACCGAGGAGATCGCCCGTGCGTTCGCATCCCAGGGAGTCGAGCTGTTCTCGCTTCCGAGGGCCGGAAAAATGGTCGCGCTGAACGAGGGCATGCGGCACGCCACCGGCGAGATTCTGCTCTTCACTGACGTGCGCCAGGAACTGGATCGGGCCAGCCTTCGCAGCCTGGTCGCCTGCTTCGCGGATCCGAAGGTCGGTGTGGTGAGCGGAGAACTCGTAATCCGCCAGGGCCGCACGCTCGAAGAAGTGAACGTGGGGGCCTACTGGCGCTACGAGAAGTGGATCCGCAAGCATCAGAGCAGGCTCGATTCGCTCATGGGTGCAACCGGCTGCATCTATGCGATGCGCGCCAGCCTGGCCGCGCCCCTCGCGCCGGACACGATTCTGGACGACGTGATGCTGCCGCTGGGCGCGTTCTTCCAGGGCTACCGCTTGATCCTCGACGAAGGCGCGCGCGCCTATGACGACCCGACCTCGCTCCGCTCCGAGTTTCGCCGCAAGGTGCGCACCCTGGCCGGCGTCTACCAGACCATCGGCCGGGTTCCGCAACTGCTGGGCCCCCGGAACCGCATGTGGATTCACTTCGTGTCTCACAAGCTGGGGCGGCTGCTCCTGCCGTGGGCGATGCTCCTGATCCTGGCCGGCAGCTTCGGGCTTCCTGGAGTGTGGCGAACACTGGCCCTGGCCGGGCAGGCCGCGTTCTCTGTGTTGATTCTGCTGGACTTGGCGCTTAGCGACTCTTCGCCGCTCAAACGGGTTACCGCTCCTGCGCGGACGGTTTTTGTACTCCTGGCTGCGGCGTTCTGCGCCGTCTTCTATCTGCTGCTGCCCCGGCAGCCCCTCTGGCAGCCTACCGGGTCGCCCACGGCGCGGGCCGGCCGCTGAGCACTATAGACAACTAAAGCTTGGCGATACCAGGTGGCCGATTAGTTGAAAAGACCGAGATCGATCGCGTCAGCCATCGCGCGATAGCCAGCATCGTTGGGATGGAGATGGTCTCGCGAGGCAAAGCGTGGCAACAGTCTGCTCGGGTGATCCGGATCGCGCAAAACCGCGTCGAAATCTATCACGCCATCGAACGCACCGCTGGTCCGGATCCATTTATTTACCGTCTGCCGAATTGCTTCCTTGGATTCCGAGTAGTAGCCAGGAAGATCCATACCTTCAAAAGGACTGATCGTGGCGCCAATCAGCTTCACCCCGCGACCGTGAGTACGGGAAATCAATTGGCGATAGGCGTCGATCAAGTCCTCAGGAGTGCGAACATCGGCTGGATCGGCGAGGTAGTTCCCGCCCAGCTTTGCGCCTGGGAAACCGATGTCATTGATCCCTTCGAGCAGCACGATGTGCGTCACGCCTGGTAGCGCCAGTACGTCCCGGTCGAAGCGAGCCAAGGCGCTCACACCTAGGCCGAAACTAGAGCCGTCGTCCAGCAGCCGGTTACCGGCTATGCCCTCATTGACCACCGCCACCCTGGCGCCTTCGGGCGTCTTTCCCAGACGACGGATGAGATCGCTCGGCCAATTGTGGTCCGCATCCACGGTGGACCCATCACCGTCGACGATGGAATCTCCAAACGCCACCACCAGCCGCTGGGATGGACGAGCGGGAACGAGCACGGCACTGACCAGGATTGACGACTCAGACACAAATCCAGCTTCTATGTTCTCCGCACGAGTATGGTCGCCACGTTGCGAGGCCACTGCGCGCTTGAGCGCGAGCGCATGCACCGTTGGGGTGGCGACGCGTTTGGGGAAATAGAGGCTTATGCTGATCTCGGCTCCGAAAGTGACAGGAAAGGCGACCGGGTCACTGAGGACCGGCGCCCCCGCGGGGATCGTGACCGAATTGTGCCGCCCGAAAGTGACAGTCTGAATCGAGCCTGGTCTGACGCTCGTCGAGTCGTTCGGCACCGCAACAGTCGCCGAGCCAACGAGGAGAGGTGCGGAGCCGTATTCGTTAGAAAGGCGAAGGCAGATCTGGGATCCTCCGATGGATACCCGCACGCGCTCACGCACGGTCTGGTCTTCGATCTTGAACAGCGGCTCGGCTGGATCGGGCGCCGCTGACTGTGGGCTGGCCGCCCAAGTGGCGATCCAGGCATTTCGCGGAGCCCCAGCGAGATGGGGAACAAACAGAAGGAAGCAGACGAGGGCACAGTTCCGCAATTCATTCATGCGGGCCTATTTCATCGCCGAATAATCCGCCGGGCGCATGTAAATCGTGTCCACATTTTCTATCAACTTTTCGGCCCGCTCGGATTTCACATACTCTTGAAACGCCGGGTCGGCATGAAACGCGTCCCAATTCTTTTTCCCTTCGTCCCGGCTGGCATGAGCCACGATGTAGACGAATGTGTTGTCCCAAGGCCCTCCCTCGGGTACCCAGTAACCGACAACGTTGAGATGGTGTTTGGCTTGTAGCTTTGAAGCGCCGCGAAAACGCGACTCGAGAGCCGGCACTTTGCCCGGAACGGCATGATAAACGTTAAGCTCGAAGACGCGATTGCTATCGGCCCTCACTTGGGCCAAGTGCGTCAAGCGGGCAGTAATGAGCGATCCAGCAGCGAAGGAAACCAAGGCGGCGGCGCCAACAATCCGTCCTTTGAATTTCCGCCGGTTGAGCAATTCCAGGGCTGGTTTATGGTTCATCTTCATCGGTTCATTCTCCTTCGTGGGAGTTCTGGCGCTGGCGCTCGTCCCGGATTCTGCGGAGCGCTTCCTCGGATTCGGCGGAGGTCAGGCGCTTGCCGGTGTGGAACACCCAGACGCCGCGCTCCTTTTCGAGAGGGCTGACAGCGCGCTTAGGCCGCAGGATGACCTCGTCCCCCTGAACCATAAGTTCGAAAGTGTCGCCGACGGAGAGATGCAGGTCGTCCCGGAGGGCCTGGGGAAGCAGTACGCGGCCCGCTCGGTCAAGGCGCACCTTGTTTCGCACACTGCCATTATAAAATGGCATCACCCATTCTATAAATGGCATCCGGCACGAGTTACCGGCAGCCACGCTGGCGGGATCCGCGGCCAAGAGCCACAATGCCGAAGGTGCGGCTCCGCCATATCGGTGATAGGATAGGGTTTCGACCGAGGAAGGAGCATCACGTTGGCTGGGAAGGATAACGTTCAGATCGCGCCCGCAGACGGAAAGTTGGGGGTGCTGATTCCCGGAATCGGGGCGGTGACCACGACCCTCATCGCGGGAGTCGAAGCCATACGGCGCGGCATCGGGAAACCGATCGGTTCTCTCACCCAGATGGCGACCATCCGCCTGGGAAAGCGCACCGACGGGCGGACGCCCAAGATCAGCGACTTCGTCCCCCTGGCGGGCCTGGACGACCTGGTGTTCGGCGGCTGGGACATCTTCGAGGACAACGGCTACGAATCGGCTGTCAACGCAGGCGTTCTGGAGCGCCCGTTGCTCGACCAGCTCAAGGAGCCGCTCTCGGCCATCCGGCCCATGAAGGCCGTCTTCTTCCCCGAGTACGTCAAGCGCCTGAACGGCCCCAACATCAAGCAGGGCGGCACGAAGATGGATAAGGCGCTGGCGGTCATCGACGACATCGAGCAGTTCCGTAAGTCCAGCGGCGCCTCGAGGCTGGTCATGATCTGGTGCGGCTCGACCGAGGTGTTTCACCGGGCGGCCGCCGTCCACCAGTCGCTGAAAGACTTCGAGTGCGGCCTGGCAAAGGACGACCCGGACATCTCCGCCAGCCAGATTTACGCCTACGCCGCGTTGAAGTCCGGCGTGCCGCACGCCAACGGCGCGCCGCACCTGACCACGGATTGCCCGGCCCTGCTCGAGCTGGCGCGCGAGAGGTGCGCGCCGGTCGCCGGCAAGGACTTCAAGACCGGCCAGACCTTCATGAAGACGCTGCTGGCGCCGGGCCTGAAGGCGCGCATGTTGGGCGTGGCCGGATGGTTCTCGACCAACATCCTGGGCAACCGCGACGGCGAGGTGCTGGACGATCCGGGTTCCTTCAAGTCCAAGGAGGAAACCAAGCTTTCGGTGCTCCAGCAGATCCTCCAGCCGGACCTTTACCCCACGCTCTACAAGGACCTCTACCACGCGGTGCGGATCAACTACTACCCGCCGCGCGGAGACGCCAAAGAGGGCTGGGACAACATCGACATTTTCGGGTGGCTCGGCTACCCGATGCAGATCAAGATCGACTTTCTGTGCCGCGATTCCATCCTGGCGGCCCCGGTCGCGCTCGATATCGTGCTGTTCCTCGACCTGGCGCAGCGCGCGGGCATGAAGGGGATACAGGAGTGGCTTTCGTTCTACTTCAAAGGGCCGATGACAGCGCCCGGGCTTTATCCCGAACACGACATTTTCATCCAACTCATGAAGCTCAAGAATACGCTTCGCTGGATGCGGGGCGAGGACCTGATCACCCATCTCGGCTTGGAGTATTACGACTAGCGACTAGGCCATGAACAACGGATCGAACGGGGCCGCCGCCCCCCGCAAAGTACTTGTCATTGGCGGCACGCTGTTCATAGGACGCGCGTTGGTGGCCGAACTGCTCAAGGCCGGCCACGAGGTCTGGGTGTTGCACCGCAAGCCTGCGCACGACCTGGGCAAACGGGTCGGGAGCCTGGTGGCCGACCGCAACGACGCCGACCAGATGCGCCGCGTCCTGGCCGGCACGCGCTTCGACGTCGTCTTCGACAACGTGTACGACTGGGAGCGTGGCACCACGGCCGCCCAGGTGGAGGCTACGGCGCGGGCCTGCAGCGGCGCGCTGCACCGCTACGTGTTCATGTCGAGTGTGGCGGCGTACGGGGACGGTCTGAATCACCACGAGGGCGACGCCCTGGCCCAGGACGACCACCCCGACGCCTACGTTCGCAACAAGGCCATGAGCGAGCGCGCGCTGTTCCGCCTTCACCAGCGGGTTGGGTTGCCGGTGGTGACCATCCGGCCGCCGTTCATCTACGGCCCGGGAAACCCGTTCTACCGCGAAGCGTTTTTCTGGGACCGGATGCGGGACAACCGCCCCATCATCCTGCCCGGCGATGGCCGCCGCCTGATGCAGTTCATCTACATCAAGGATCTGGTGACGTCCTGCATGGCCGTGATGGAGGAGCCGAACGCGGTGGGCCACGCTTTCAACATCGCCAACCCTCGGGCCATCACGCAGGCCGAGGCGGTGCAGGCTTTCGCCGACGCTGCAGGGAAGAAGTTCGCAGTGGCGCGCGTTCCGCGCGAGCGCGTCTACCATCTGGGCGGCCATCCCATGGGCCCGCGCCTCTATTTCGGGTTCTACTTCGACGTGCCGCCGATCACCCTGATCGTCACCAAGGCGCAGCGGGTGATCGCCTTCAAGCCGACCGACCTGCTGGCCGGGCTGAAGGAGACCTACCGCTGGTACCTCCGCCACCACGAGCGCAAGGACCTCGACTATTCCTTCGAGGACCGGCTCATGGTGCCGCCCGCGCAGGCTACCCTGCATGCGGGCGCCAGCGCCGCGGCGCATTAGGCGCACGCTCAGCGTGGTGCACGCTTCAGAGGCTGCTGAAAAAGTCCCTGGGCAAGCTGAAGCATCCCCACGTGCGGCCGCAAGTCATTGGTTTGCCATGTGGGATAAGCTTCAGCTTGTCCTCTCCCAACCCCTGAGAGGACTTTTTCAGCAGCCTCTTCAGCGTGCCGTGTCGGCACTCTCTCGAAAATGGGACGGGTGGATTGCGGGTCTGGAGACCCGCCGCAGGCGTCCAGGTCCGGCGGGTTCATTTTCGTCATCGGCTGAGCGCCGAAACGCGCATGGTTACTCGTGCCGACCCCTGGCGTCGAGATGAGTCTCGACGCGGCACGCAGGAGTGCGTGCGCCACAAAGCCCTGTCTATATCGGCCAGTCGGTCGGCTCGGCGGTCGAGACTTCGAGCCAGCCTTCCGGCGGCGCCGCGTCCACGGGCAGGCCGTCCTTCCAAAGCGAGATTTGCAGTTGAAGGGACTGGCCGCGCGGGACCGCCAGCGCCCGCAGGGAGAGCCGGATCTCGAGCACCTTGCGGAAGGCAGCCTCGACCGCCGACGCGCCGCTGCGCGCGTCCGCCAGGCGGACTTGCCGGGCTTCGACTCCGCTATCGCTGAACCCTAAGGCGAGGTAGCTTTCCCGGGATGCCTCGCTCACCGGCCGCAGCGTGAGGTGCGCGTCCAGGTTGGCCAGCGAGGCCCCAGCGTCGAAATCGATCCGCAAATACAGGTTCTGGCCGTCGCTGCCGTAGAAAAGTTCCTGGATGAGGAACCGCTTGCCGTGCATCGCGCCGGAGCGCCGGTCCACGCGATAGACGCCGGCGCCGAGCCACTCGAAGTACGAGGTAACCTCGCCGTCGATGACCGCCCGGATGGGACCCGCCGGCGGCGTGTGCAGCGCCTTCACCGCCTGCTTGAGGATGGGGCGGGAAAGCTCTTCGGGGGGCGCCAGGCCGAGCGCGCGGTACACGTTGGCGAGGTGCAGGCGGTACAACTCGTCGAACTCCGCGCGGAATGCCGAGTGGTGCTCGGGGCCGTACCACCAGCACCAGTCGCTGCCCTCGGCGATCATCAACTCCTCGAACGCCAGTTGGCGGGCCTCGGCCGAAACACCGGGACCGGCGGCGGACTGATCGTAGGTTTGGCGGGCGCGCGCCAGGTATTCCCAGGCGCGGTTGTCTTCTTCGGCTCCGATCCAGACGTCGAAATTCGCGCCGATCCAGGAGCCCGGAAAAATGTGGCCGAGCGGCTGCGCCTCCACCTTGGCCAGCCCTTCGCTCATGGTGAGAGCGCCAATCTGCGGGTCGGCCGCGATCCGGGCGTAGAGCTCGCGGAGAAAGCGACGACCGTTGCATTCGTAGTATTCCCAGGCGTTCTCGCCATCCAGGATGATGGGCACGAAGGCGTCGCGGCCGCTGGTGAGAATGCCCCGGCAGTTCTCGCGGATGCGGTCCAGAAAGTCCCGCGCCGCCTCGGCCGCGCCCACGCGCTGGTAGACGAAGCCGATGAGGTCGCTCAAGTAGTGATCGCGGAACACGAGGGCGATCTCGCGGCCCTCGCGCCGCCAGCGGTAGGGCCGGTAGGTGTCTTCGACGCCGGCGGTGCGCTGGAGCGTGCGGCTGAGGACCCCGTTGTCGCTGCCGGCCCAGGTGAAGCCCGCCTCGGCGGCGATGGCCAGCGCCTCATCCGACACCGAGCCTTCCGACGGCCAAAGACCCACCGGCGTCGTGCCGAAACGCCGGGCGCAGAACTCCCGCGCGCGGTCGAGTTGCGTGCGCGCGTCCTGCGGGTACCGGAAGCGAGGCGGCAGAGGCACGTAGGGATGCGAAACGCTGGCAATGTTCGAGTCGCATAGCAGCGGCAGGATGGGATGGTAGAACGGGGTGGTCGAGATCTCGATCTGGCCGCTCGAGGCGAACTTCTGGTAGGCCGGAATCACCCGCCCCAGGAGCTCCGCCTGCTTGCGCGCGAGAAACGCCTGGTCGTCGGGCGTGTAATCGCGGCCGCGCTGCACCAGGTCGCAGACATCGGGGGCCTCCGTCAAAACGTCCTCGTCGAACCAGGCCAGTTGCGAGAGCACCTGAAGGTCCCGCAGCGCGGCGGTCGGAAAGAGCCGCAGGGCGCGTTGCGGGTTCGAGTCCGCCGCCGCCCAGGCCTGGCAGAACTCGGCGTAGCGTGGAAAGCGGGCGATCGTCGGCGGAGGGCACGGCATCAGCATGTTCCGCAGCAGGAACTCCGTTTCGGGGGGCTCCAGAGTCTCGGCGGGTTTCAGCGCCACTCGAAGAAACGGGTCCACGGCCTGGCCGGCAGCGTATTCCTCCACCTGCAACATCATCGATGGAACCAGGTTGAAGGTCTGGTGCACCGACGGGAACTGCTCGAGCACTTGCACCATGCCGTAATAATCCTTGAGCGCGTGCAGCCGCGTCCAAGGCATCCTGTACTCGCCCGAGATCAGATCCTTGTAGAACGGCTGATGCATGTGCCAGAGGAAGCACAGGTGGATTTTGGGCATGGCGACTTAGGGGCACTCGGCGCCCCAGCACCGAACCACGAGCGTGAGCGAGTGGACCGCTCCCTGACGGCCGCGGTTCGGTGCTGTTGTGCGGCTCACCGCGGAACCGCCTGGTACGGACGCAGGTCCGGCGCCGTCTGGAAGACGGGGGCGAGCGTCCGCGCGGCCGCATCGAAGGTGGTGAACGGCCGCAGCCCCAGGATCAGCTCGATGGTCCGCAGCACCGAGAGGGTGTTGTACATGCTGTGGTCGGCCGCCCCGCGCTTGACGTAGGGCGAGATGACGAGCGCCGGCACGCGGTCCTTCGCGGCGGCGTCAACCACAAAAACGGCGGTGGCCGGCCAGAAGCGGCTGCGTGTGATGCCCTCCACGATCATCCCCAGGGCGGCGTCGTTATCGGCCACGCCGGCGGAGTCGCGGTCGTTGGCCAGGCGCAGGAGCATGAGCTGCGGCATCTGGCCTGTCTTCTCGAACGCCGCCAGGTCGGCGAGGAACGCGCGCGCGCGGCCGGTGTCGGGATAGGCGGGATCGTAGCCGCGGTACTGCAGATCGGTCCCCCGGTTCAGAATGGGATCGCGAACGGCCTGGACCTGGATGCCGCCGGCGACCTCCTTCAGCGGACGATTCGAGACGAAGAAGCCGTAATTACGCACGGTCAGGCCTGCCATGCCCGCGTTGGTCCAGAGATAGCCCGACGGCGGAACGGCCGCCGGATCGCCGCCCTCGAATTCGCCGTCGTCCAGGTGCAGGCGTAGACGGTTCGGCGCGAGCTTCTGAACGAAGTCAGAGGCGATGGCGGCGGTGGACCAGTCCTGGCCGGCAACGCTGTCGCCGAGTGCGTAGAAGTTGTCGAGCCCAGCGAATTCCCGGGCCAGCTTGTGCTGGTTGGGCGTGACCCGCTCGTCGCGGTCCGCGCCGCCTTCCTTGACGATGTAGACCACGTGAGCGATGGGCGGGGGATTGCCGGGACGCGAAGGGATTGGGCTGCCGGGTCCGGTGCCCGCGTCCTCGAGCTGCGTGTCCCGGTACGGCGAATTCTCCAGAACGGTTTCGGAGTAAGCGGCGATCTGTTCCTCGTCCGGCGCATCGATGAAGGAGGCCGAGTTGCCGAGCCCGTTCAGGACCACCAGGCGATTGCCGGCGAGAGCGCGGACCGCGGTCGGATAGCGGCCCGTGGGAATGAAGCCCAGCGGCCGCGAGAACGCGCGGGAGACGTCGGCCACTGCGACCGCGTTGGCGTCCGAGCAGGCAATGTACAGGCGCTTGCCATCCGGTGTCAGCGCGAGCGCGCTGGGCGTCATGCCCGTCGGCTGTCCGGCCGTCATCGCCACGTTGATGGTCTCGACGACCGCGAGATCCTGGCCCGCGGTGACGCCGACGACGAACACATTGTTGGTGTTCGCGGCGGCAACGAACAGGCGCGCCACCCACGCGGGCTTCTCCTCGGAAGGCTCGTAAGACGGCGCGCCGGGAAGCCACGCCAGGTCCGTTGGATGCGCTCCCAGGCCGATCTTGCCGATGAGCGAGCCATTCGCGGTTTCGTGATGATATACCGATCCATCCGCCCAACTGGAAATAAACAGCGACTTGCCGTCGGGATCGAACAGAATGCGGTAGGGCCGCCGGCCGGTGGCGAAACGCTCGATCACCGCGCCCGATTGCGGGTTGATGACGACGATCGAATCGCGGAACAAATCGGCGGCGTAGAGCAGGTGCCCGGCGGGATCGAAGGTCACGTCGCCGATGAAGTCCTTCGGCTCAACCCGAAACGTGCGCGCGGGCGCCAGCGCGCCTGCGGCGAACGTGAACTCGAAAACCGCCGATTCGGAACCTCCGCCGACATAAACGCGATCGCCCTTGGGAGAAAACACGAGGCCTAGCCAGGCGTCCGCTACCGGCGTGCGCCCGATCTCGCGGCCGCTGGCGGCTTCGAGCACGCTGATCGAGGGCGGCGCGAGGCCGCCGTTCAGAACCAGCACGTACTTGCCGTCGGGCGAGACCGCGGCCGACATCGGCAGAGTCGAGAGCGGTGTCTCATGGCCGGCGGGACGCAGGCGCCAGCCGTTGTTCAACACGTCCTGCTGCGCCGCAAGCGGAGCGGCCACCAGCAGCAAGGCAAGAGCGAAACGGGATTTCATTCGGAGAACCTTTGAGCGATCGGGAAGCGGCGGCCGATGCCGAAAGCCTTGCTGGTGACCTTCAGGCCCGGCGCCGCCTGCTGGCGTTTGTACTCGTTGCGATCCACGGTGTTCACAATCCCCTTGACGAAATCGAGCGTGAGGCCCAGCTTGGCGGCGATCTGCCCAGGCGACTCGTACTCCTCAACGTAGCACCGCAGAACCTCGTCGAGCACTTCGTAGGGCGGCAGCGAGTCCGTGTCCTTCTGGTCGGGCCGTAGCTCGGCCGAAGGAGGCTTTTCGAACACGCTCTCCGGGATGGCGCCGGGGTGGCGGCCATTGGCCACTCGCGCCAACTGGTAGACCAGGGTCTTGGGGACATCGCTGATGACCGCGAGGCCGCCGCACATGTCGCCGTAAAGCGTGCAATACCCGACCGCCAGCTCGCTCTTGTTGCCCGTGGTCAGGACCAGACAGCCGTATTTGTTCGAGAGCGCCATCAGCAGTGCGCCGCGGATTCGCGCTTGCAGGTTCTCCTCGGCCACCCCGGGCGCCGAGCCGGCGAATAGTGGCGCCAGCGTTTCGAGGTACTTCTCGTAAACTGGCCCGATCGGGGCGACCTCAAAGCGGATGCCGAAGTTGCGGGCGAGGGCGCACGCGTCCGTGAGGCTGCCTTCGGAGGAGTACGGCCCCGGCATTCCGACCCCCATCACGTTCTCCGCGCCCACCGCGTCCACGGCAATGGCGGCCGTGAGCGAGGAATCGATGCCGCCCGAGAGGCCGACGAGCGCCTGGCGGAACCCGCACTTGTGCAGGTAATCGCGGGTGCCCAGGACCAGCGCCTCGTAAACCGCGGCGCACTCGTCATCGAGATCGGCGTGCGCATCGCCCGCGCCGGCTTCGGTATCGACGATCGCCAGGTCCTCCCGAAAGGAGGCGCAGGAAGCGATGACGCGCGCCTGGGCGTCCAGGGCGAAACTGGAGCCGTCGAAGACGAGCGAGTCGTTGCCGCCCACCTGGTTCACGTACACCACCGGCAGTCCGAAGCGGCGCGCGGTGTTGGCGAAGATCTCGCGGCGCTGCACGCGCTTGTGCATGTGATAGGGCGAGGCGTTGATACTGATGAGAATGTGCGCCCCGGCGCGCGCCATGTCTTCGACCGGGTCCTGGCGGTAGAGGCGGCGCTCCCAGAACTGCTTGTCGTTCCAGGCGTCCTCGCAAATGGTAAGCGCCACTTGGCGGCCGCGGAACGGGAACAACGACTCGCGCTCGCCGGGAACGAAATAGCGCGCCTCGTCGAAGACGTCGTAGGTGGGCAGCAGCATTTTCGTCTGGCGGAAGACGATCTCGCCGCGCTCGATGACGGCCGCGCAGTTGGCCGCGCGCTTGCCGGTGGGCGAGTGCGACCGGCCGACGTAGCCGCAGACAATCCCCAGATCGAGGCCGGCGGTCTCGCTCGCCAGCCTCTGCAACTGTTCCTCGGTGCGGTCGAGAAAGCTCTCCTTTTCGACCAGGTCGCGGGGCGGGTAGCCGCAGATCGCGAGCTCAGGAAAGACCGCCAGTTCGGCGCCGCGCTCGGCGGCCTCGCGCGCTGTGCGCAGGACGAGGCCGGTGTTTCCATCGAGGTGGCCGACGGTCGTATTGATCTGCGCTAGGGCGATCCGCATCTGAACTTTTATTGTAACGAGGGGCAGCGGCGTAGCGGCGGAATTGGGTTCGTTTTGGCGTGTCGGAGAAGGGCTTGCCAGGGTGGCGGTGGGCCGGAAATGGGTTCGTTTTGTCATTTCGCTGCCGGTGTGCCCAGGGGTAGGCGAAACCGCCTGCCCCACGAAAGGAACGTAGCGCGAGCGGAGGTGGAGAGGCGAGGTTGGGCGGACGCAAGTTGATGAGGGCTAAGGGCGGAAAGTGTTTGAGGAAGCCGTCACCTTATTCTCTGGAACGTTGCGGCGATTGTGCGCTATAATCTCCGCATAGGGTGCGGCGAATGTATATCCACGAGCTTCCAGATTGGCCACGGTTCCACTGGAACCGGGAGCAACTCGCCGAGAGCTTGGCCTCAGTTCGCCATCGGCAGGGCCGACTGATCGGCCACATGGAGGCCCTCGGGTTCAAACTGCGGCAGGAGGCCGTCCTCCAAACACTGACCGCCGATGTTCTCAAAAGCAGCGAGATCGAGGGGGAAAGGCTGGACGCCGAACAGGTCCGGTCGTCGATCGCCAGGCGTTTAGGCATAGACATCGGCGCGCTCAAGCCGGCGGACCGCAACGTTGAGGGCGTGGTTGAGATGATGCTCGACGCCACGCGCCGGTATGACCAGCCGCTCACTGCCGAACGCCTGTTCGCGTGGCACGCGTCCCTGTTTCCCACCGGGCGCAGCGGCATGACCAGAATCAGGGCCGGGGCCTGGCGCGGCGACAGCACGGGACCGATGCAGGTGGTTTCCGGTCCGGTTGGAAAGGAGCACGTCCATTTCGAAGCGCCGAGGGCGGATCGGCTGAGAGCGGAGGTTGGGGCGTTCCTGGATTGGTTCGAGGGAGATCCTGGTATCGATCCTGTGCTGAAGGCCGGGCTGGCGCATGTTTGGTTTGTGACGATTCACCCGTTCGACGACGGCAACGGCCGCGTAGCACGCGCCATCGCCGATATGGCTCTAGCGCGCTCGGAGAACAGCTCGCAGCGATTCTATAGCATGTCGGCGCAGATTGGGCTGGAGCGCAAGGCCTACTACGACATTCTGGAGACGACGCAGCAAGGAACGATGGACATCACGCCGTGGATGGACTGGTTCCTGGATTGCTTGGGGCGTGCGATCGACGGCGCGCGGACAGCGCTCGGCGCGGTTCTGGCCAAGGCGCGTTTTTGGGAGCGCATTCAGGGTATCCAGCTCAACGATCGCCAGCGTCTCGTGGTCAACCGCCTGCTGGACGGCTTCGGGGGCAAGCTTACGACATCGAAATACGCGAAGCTCTCGAAGTGTTCGCAGGACACGGCGCTTCGCGACATTCTGGCGCTGGTCGGGCGGGGGATTCTGGTGCGCAACCCCGAGGGAGGGCGGAGTACGAGCTACTCGCTGGCCGGGGAGCCGGAGGGCGGGTGATGGCGCGCGCTGCCGGCTACCGCGTGGGGCAGGCCGTTTGGCTGGCCTGCGGTGGCCGGCATGCGCTGATCGATGGGATGGCGGCGTTACATCCACTCGGTCCGCGTCGTTGGGGAGGAATTGGTGTGGCGCATCGCGTTGACCCGGCGCGTTGCTCTGCCCTCACATTTCAGAAGGAAGCACAGGGCGTTCGACGTCAACTTGCTATGATTGCTGCGGGCCGAGAGGTGTTCCGTCGCGCCTCGGAAACGATGACCCTGTAGCCCGCGTGGTGATCCAACGCCTGCTTATGAAAGCACTCCGGCCTGCTCCGCGCCCTTACGCTTCGGGTATAAGTACCAGCCCAGCAGCACCGCGAAGAGGGCCCCGGGCACCGCAAAGGATATTGCCGGGGTAAGGTCGCCTGCGAAACCCTTTGCGACGGGCACCACGATCATTGCGATCACCTCGATACTGATCAGAATCAGCACAACACTGAGGACCGGCGCAAGCGTGAAGCCCATTTCTTTCCGCTGAAGCAGCATGACCGCGGCAATCACCAGCGCGGGCAAGAGAAAACAAAGATCCAGCACGTGAATCGGGTCGGTAAACTGTCCCGCGGCGGCGGCACCGGCCGGGATTTGCCCGGCACGGATCGCCAGCACGATTTCCTTCAACTCATGCGCCCCCGCGAAGAGAGACAGCAGAATGAAGGCTGCTGCGATCGATCTGCGCGGAGCGCCAGGACTATAGGTCTTCGCAATCTCGACCGGCACGAGGAATTTCCGCACACCCATCAGGCCGTAGAAGCTGAGGCCCATCACGGCACAGTAGGCGGGGAACATCGCATTGAAGTGAACGTCAAACACATAGATCGGGAAATTGTAGCAAAGATACCCCAGCGTGCCGGCCCAGACAAGCAGTGCGCAAAGAGACCCCCGCCTAGCGAGCACCGTTGTAACAACGAGCGTCGGCAGAATCAGGCACAGGTCGAGGATGTCGCTCACCACAGCACCCGCCACGGATGCGGGTTTCTCTCGCCAGTAAATGCCTGGCCAAAAAACCGAGAGGCCAGTGACTGCAAGGACTATGCAAAGAGGCACACTGATCCACAACAGGAATGAGCGCAGTTTCTGGTTCATGACCTGACTCCCGAATGGAACACGCCCGAGCCCCAGGTGTGAATCGCATTGCGACCTCCAGTTCCTCGGACCCTAGTTCGGCTCCGTTCTAACATGGAGACGGAGATCAGGGCCGAATATTACAGCCGGGGCGGGATGCGTTTCTCGACGTGGTTGGTTGAGGACGGAAGGGTTCGCCATGGCAAAACTGGAGCCGATCAGGAGCGAAGGTAGCCCAGAGCATGGGTACTGAGAAACGCGCTCGCCGCCGGGGATCCGCTTTCCGAATGAGCGCATAGTCACCTACCCTGACCTGTGCTGGTCGTGGATCTCCGTCTCGCCAACAACTGGAAATGGGCGGCTGTTAACTCAGCGCCCACGGGCGGAGCCATTGCCCCGCGTCCGAGCTATCCCCCGATCGAATACATCGGCCGAGGCGGCGCGACGAAGCGGGCGGTGTTGATCTCGTGGCCCTCCCACTTGGCACGCACATTGGCCCGCACCGCCTGCGCGATCTCGTCGTCGGAAGCGCCGCCGCGCAGCAGGGCCCTGACGTCCGTCTCCTCGATGGCAAACAGGCAATAGCGCAGATGGCCGTCGGCGGTCAGGCGGATGCGGTTGCACTTGAGGCAAAACGGCCGGCTCACCGAGGCGATGAAACCGATGCGGCCGATGCCGTCGGCGTAGCGGTATTCGGTAGCCGGAGCGCGCGGATCCTCGGCCGGAATCTCTAGGAGCGGCGCGATCTCACGCGAAAGCTGCGCGACGATTTCGTCGGCCGTCAGCACGCTGCCACGGTCCCAGATGCCCTGCGCGTCGAGCGGCATGAACTCGATGAAGCGCACCTCCATCCCATTCTCGCGGCCGAACCGCGCCAGCGGAACGATGTCCGGCTCGGTCAGCCCCTTCACCGCGACGGCGTTGATCTTGATAGGGTCGAAGCCGAGACTGCGGCAGGCGGCGATGCCGGCCAGGACCCGGCCGAGCTCGTCGCGCCGCGTGATGCGGAGGAAGCGCTCGCGGTCGAGCGTGTCCAGGTGGATGTTGATGCGCCGCAGGCCGGCCTCGTAAAGCGCCGGCGCCAGGTCCTCGAGCAGCACGCCGTTGGTGGTCAGCGCCAGGTCCGCGATCCCGGGAATGGCAGCCAGGCGCCGCACCAGGTCCGGCAGATCCCTTCGCACCAGCGGCTCGCCGCCGGTGATACGCACCCTGCTTACGCCCAGCCCGGCGGCGATGCGCACGAAGCGCTCGATCTCCTCGTAACTCAGGATCTCGGCGCGCGCGACGTAGGCGGGGTCGCGCTCGGGCATGCAGTAGAAGCAGCGGATGTTGCAGCGGTCGGTAACGCTGACGCGGAGGCTGTTGTGCGAGCGGCCGAAGGTATCGAGCAGCCCGGTCGTCATCGGGATGTCACCCCAGAGCCAGCATCCTCTCGAGCGGAACCAGCGCCCTGGCGGCGATGTCCTCGGGAACTTCGACGCGCGGCGAGAGAGTGAGCAGGCAGTCGCGCAGCTTCTCCAGCGTGTTGAGCTTCATGTACTGGCACTCGCTGCAATTGCAGTTGTCGTTGGGCACGAAGTAGAAGCGCTTGTGCGGGGCGAGTTTCTCGAGCGAGTGCGCGACGCCGCTCTCGGTCATGACGATGAACTCGTCCGCCGGGGCCTCGACGCAGTACCGGATGATGGCGGTTGTGGAGCCGATGAAATGGGCCTGGTCGAGCACCTCGGGCGGGCACTCGGGATGCGCCGCGACGAGCGCGTCGGGGTGCGCGGCGCGAGCCTCGGCCACCCGGCGCGCATTGAAGGTCGCATGGACGATGCAGGTCCCCTGCCAGATCTTCATGTTCTGGCGGCCGGTTTGCTTCTGGACATAGCTGCCCAGGTTCCGGTCGGGCAGGAACAGGACCGTCTTCTCGGGCGGGATCGAATTCACCACCTGGACGGCGTTGCGCGAGGTGCAGAGGATGTCGCTCTCCGCCTTCACCTCGATCGAGGTGTTGATGTAGCTCACGATCGCGTGATCGGGATGCTGGCGGCGGTAGGCGCGGACGGGTTCGACGGCGCAGCTTTCGACCAGGCTGCAACTGGCGGCGCGATCGGGGACGACGACGATGCGGCTCGGATTGAGCACCTTGGCGGTCTCCGCCATGAACCACACGCCGCAGAAGGCGATCACGTCGCCCTCGAACTGGCGGGCCTTGCGGGCCAGTTCGAGGCTGTCGCCCACGCAGTCGGCCAGGTCCTGGATCTCCGGCTCCTGGTAGTGGTGCGCCAGCAGGATGGCCCGGCGCGCGCGCTTCAGGTCCAGGATCTCTTCGGCCAGTGTTGCGGTTGCCAGCATGGAGGAACTAGTTCCATTGTAACAGCGGGCTTGCGCAGGCAAGGTGCGCGCGATGGGCTCGGGCGAGCTACTTCCGTTCAGCCGGAGGAGGCTTCGCCGCGGGGGGCTTGCCGGGCGCGGGCTCGCCCTGGGTTCCGGTCCTGCTCAGGATGACGGTATCTACGCGGCGGTTGTGCGCGCGGTGCTCCTCGGTGTCGTTGTCTTCGACCGGATGGATGTCGGCGTAGCCCACAACAGCCAGTTGGTACTCGGACACCGCGAATCGGGTCGTCAGTAGTTCGAGCATCGCGATGGCGCGCGCCGAGGAGAGTTCCCAGTTGTTGTGGAAGCGCGAATTGTGAATTGGGACCGCGTCCGTGTTTCCCTCCAGGCGCACCGAGTTGGGGAGCCGCTTGATGGTCTCCGCGATCTTGCCGATGCTCGAGTAAGCCGCGGGGTTCACCGCGTCGTCCCCCGTGGCGAAGAAGGCGGCCTCGGTCATGCTCACGATGAGGCCGCGCGCCTCGAGCCGGATCTGCAGCTTGCCGGCGGCGATCTCCTGCTTCAGTTCCGAGTCCAGGTATTGCATGGAGGGGAGCAGGTCCACCACCACGAGGTCCTCTTTCGCAACTTTGGAAAGTTCCGTTTTGGCGCCTCCCGGGCCCTTCTTCATCGCATTGCCGACGCCCTTGTCGTCCACCGTGCCTCCCAGGACCGCCGCGACGGCGGCGGTGACGCGGCCCTCCGTGAGCGCCTTGGTCACGCTGTCGGAGACCTGCTTGGCGCGGGACTTATCCGACTGGGAGGAGGCGAACATCACCACGAAGAAGGCGAACATCAGGGTGATGAAGTCGGAGTAGGAGACCAGCCAGCGCTCGTGGTTGGCGTGCTCTTCGTGTTTGGCTTTGCGGCTCATTGCGGCCCTGCCGGGGCGGCTCCCGCGGCAGCGGGCGTGGCGGCGGGCGGCGCGGCCGCGGCGGCGCCGGCTTTCTCCTTGGCAGGCTTTGCGGGCTTCGCCTGAACAGGCTCCAGGTAGGCCTCCAGCTTGGTGCGGATCAGCTTGGGATTCAGTCCCTCGACGATACCGGCAACCCCCTCCAGCATCAGCTCTTTGATCTGCATGGCCGCCTGAGTGCGGGCCTTGATCTTGGTGCCCACCGGCAGGAAGAGGATGTTAGCCGAGGCGACGCCGTAGATGGTGGCCACGAACGCCACCGCGATACCGCGCCCGACTTCGTCGATGTTGGCCAGGTTCTTCATGACCTGGATCAGCCCCAGCACGGCCCCGATGATGCCGATGGTCGGCGAGTACCCGCCGGCCGCTTCGAAGACTTTGGCCTCCATCTCGGCGCGGCGCTCCTCGACGGCCATTTCGAGCTCCATCATTTTGTGGATTTCCTGGAGGTCGGTGCCGTCGACAGCCAGGTTCAGCGCTTTGCGGAGGAACTTGTCCGGAGCGGTCGCGGCGTCCTGCTCGAGCGACACGATGCCATTCTTGCGGGCCTTGGTGGCATAGCCGATGATCTCCTCGATCACCGCGTTGGGCGCCTGCTGCTTCTCCATGAAGACTGAAACCACGGCCCTGAGGGCGCGCACCAGCACCGCGAGCGGCGTGGTGATCATCACCGCTCCGATCGTCCCGCCGAAGACGATCAAGGCGGCGGTGGGCTGAAGAATCTCCTTGATGCTCCCGCCTTCGAGGGTCATCCCGGTGATGATCCCGCCGATAGACAGAACCAGCCCGCCCACGGTGGCCAGGTCGATCTTGGTTCCAACCGTGCGCGGCGCGGCCGGCTTGGCCTTGTCCGCCTTTCCCGCTTTCTTCGGTTTCTCGGCTTGCTCCGCCATGCTCTGCTCCGCGGATCAGCGCTCCGGGGCCGAAGGGCCCGCTTCGGATGCCAACAGCCATTCGGCGGCGGGCTGCGAGATCGCGCGCCGGAACTCCAGGACGCGGCTCACCACCTCTTCCGCGGATTCGCGAACCATGAACTGGTGCCCCGTGGTCAGGTTGATCACCGTATCCGGCGTGATTTCCACGTGCTCGATGAGGTCCGGATTCAGCAGGAACGGACCCCCTTTGAGCCGGGTAAGCCGGATCATGGCCGCAGACCTCCCTGATGCGGCATATCGACGGCGGGGCCGCGGGTTTGAGTGCTTCCGGCGGCGCTGGAACCGCGGTAACGTGCCGATAAGTCTGATTGATGGCAGAGATCACGCCAGCTTGGCTGGGAGACGGGACCGCCGCGGCGGCCGCCAGGATCCTGGCGGCGCTCAGGACGGGCGAGGCCCGGAGCATCGCCTCGGAGCTGGATCGGGCGGCGGAAATCTGCCGCACCCCGCCGCGCGATCCCGGCGCCGCGGAACGCTGCGAGGTGCTCGACGCCATCGTCCGGGAACTGCGCGATGCGGTGGGCCGGCGCGGCGCGGAAGCCGGCCTGGAGGCGCACACCTGTCTGCTGAACCACCTGGCCGGTCTCTAGCGAGCGCTGAGAAAGTCCTCGCGGGGGCTCGGAGAAGACAAGCTGAAGCTTGTCCTACAGGGGCAAATCCATGACTCCGAGCCGCACATAGGGCATGCTTCAGCTTGCCCTGGAGACTTTTCGGCCGGGGTGCGCGAAATCGCGGCCCCGGCGCTATTTCAGGAGATCGAGGATCGCGGCCAGCTCGTCGCGGACCGCCTGCCACTCGGCTGGCTGCGGCGGAAAGAGCTCCGGTTGCGCGGGTTTGGGGGCGCGCGAGTGGGCTTCGGCGGCCGGCGTGCGGCCGCGGCGCCCGGTCTTGGCTTGCGATTCCAGATGGCGGCGAGCCCCCTCGATCGTGAACCGCTTCTCGTAGAGGAGCTGCTTGATCTGAAGCAGCAGCTCGACGTCTTTGCGCCGGTAGAAGCGGTGCCCGGCGCCGGATTTGTTGGGCGCCAGCCCTGGAAACTCGGCCTCCCAATAGCGGAGAACGTAGGGCTGAACCCCCACCAGGCGGCTGACTTCGCCGATGCGGAAGTACAGCTTCTGCGGAATCGCGGGCGCGAGCTCCGTGCTGATTTCAGGCTGGTTCATGGCCGGACAAACAGGGACCAAGGCCATACTATGTGCAAACGGTGGCTGGCGTCAACCGGCGTATTCCGGTCTTTTGCGCTCCCGGCTCAGGCGAACGCCCGATGCGGCCCGCCGATAAGAATGCCGTACTGTGTGAACGGGGGTCTCCATGCTCAGAGCAATCCTGATCTCGCCGGACCGCGATCTGTCGGAGCAACTGGCCGCGGCGGCCGGCCGGAACAACCAGGTCGGCATCGCCCGCGCCTTCGAGCGCTATCCGGCGGATCACGAGCTCCCGCGCATCATTCGTGCGCACGCGCCGCAGATCCTCTTCGTCGATGTGGGCAACCTGCCGGACGCGCTGCGGCTGGCCGCCGCGATCAATGAGGCCGCTCCCGGGATGCAGATCGTGGCCTTCGACCGCGCTTGCGCCCCCGCTACGCTGCTCGACCTCATGCGGGCCGGCATCCGCGAGTTTGTGGCCGTGCCGGACGCTCTGGGCGAGTTGGGGAACGCGCTCGGCCGCGTGGCGGCGGCCCTCGAGCGGACGCCGGCGCACGTCCCGGTCACGGAAGAGGTGATCGCTTTCCTGCCGGCCAAGCCCGGCGTGGGATGCTCGACGGTGGCGCTCAACACCAGCGTCGCTCTGGCCGCCCAACCGGCGACCCGCGTCCTGCTGGCGGATTTCGATCTGAACTGCGGCATCATCGCGTTTCTGCTGCACCTCGATTTCGACCGCTCGCTGGTGGACGCCGCCGAGCACGCTCCGCAGCTCGACGAGGATCTCTGACCCAAGCTGGTCGCGAAGGCGCGCGGCCTGGACGTGCTGCCCGCCGGGCCGATCCGGCCCGGATTCCGCATCGAGCTGCCCGCCTTGCGGTATCTGCTGGAGTTCGCGCGCCGCAACTACGACGTCGTCTGCGCGGACCTCTCGGGCCTGATGGAGCGCTACTCGGTGGAGCTGATGCAGGAAGCCAAGCGCATCTACCTGGTTTGCACGCCGGAGCTTCCGGCGCTGCACCTGGCGCGCCAGAAACTGGAGTACCTGCGCACTCTCGACCTGGAGCCGCGCGTGTCGCTGCTGCTCAACCGCGCGCAGAAGCGCGCGCTGGTCTCGAGCGCGGATATCGAGAAGCTGATCGGCCTCCCGGTGGCGATCGAGATTCCGAACGACTACCGCGGCGTGCACACCGCGCTGCAGGAGGCCCGGCCGGTCGATCCGGGCTCCGAAATCGGGAAGCGCTTCACGGAGCTGGCCCGCCGCATCCTCTCGAAAACGCCCGGCGCAAAACCCGCGCACCGCTTCGTCGAGTACTTCTCAATGAGCCCGGCGCGCTACTCGTTCGGAACCACAAAGACCGGATAGCGCCCGCCGGTTTCGCCGGTGACGCCGCCGGCAGGGTTATTTCCGGCTTATTCTTAGCGACTTGCACCTTCGTGCCTCAACGTCCGCACGCCGGCAGCCCCTATCGTGGAAGCAATCCGGCCGTCGGGCGCGGCCGGGTTGCCGGGGCTGCGGGCCTGTCTGTGGAGGACATCGCCCCGCAGCCTTCGGCGGAACTGCGCGCCCGATCTCGCTACAATGAAGGTCTTCCATCGCCCGTGTCCATCCGAATCGGCGTCCATCCCGTGCTCGAAGCGCTGCGCGCGCGGCATCCCATGAACCGCGTGCTGGTCGCCAAAGGCGCTTCAGGAGCGCGGGTGCAGGAGATCGTCGCCCTATGCCGCGAGCTGGCGGTCCCGGTGCGTTTTGAGCCCCGGGAGGCGCTAGACCGGCTGGCCGGCTCGGCCGCGCACCAGGGCGTGGTGGCGCTGGGCGCCGCCGGCCCGCACGCCGAACTCGAGGATCTGCTCGCGGACGCGAAGCTGCTCGTCGTCCTGGATGGAATCGAAGACCCCCACAATCTCGGCGCCATCGTCCGCACCGCCCACGCCGCCGGCGCCGCCGCGGTGGTGATCCCGGAGCGCCGCGCGGCCGGCCTGACGGAGACGGTGGCCAAGGCCGCCGCCGGCGCGCTCGAACACCTGCCGGTGGCGCGCGTGACCAACGTAAGCCGTACGCTCGAGATGCTCAAGGCTCGCGGCTTCTGGATCTACGGCCTGGACGAGCGGGGCGCCCAGGACTACGACCGCGCCGACTACGCCCTGCCCACCGTATTCGTTCTAGGAGGCGAGGGCAAGGGCCTGCACGAGCTGGTCAAGAAACACTGCGACCTTCTGGTGCGGATTCCCCTGGCGGGACGGATCTCGTCGCTGAACGTTTCCGTGGCGGCCGGCATCGTGCTGTTCGATTGGAAGCGGCGTCACTCGATGGCGTAGGGACCCGGCTCTTCGACCTTGACCGGCCGATCGTCGCGCGCGACGGCGCGGACGACGACTTCGACGGCGGCCGGCTGGTCGCTCATCTGCCAGTGGATCTCGGACTCGGCGCCGGGGTCGAACGGATCTTCCTCGATCTTGCCGCGCTGCCGGCTGACGACCTGGCCATCCACGCCCGTCACCTCAAAAATCAGCACCAGGTTGGGGATGGCGCGCTGGCCGGAGTTCACGATGCGGCCGTCGATCGAGATCAGCCGATCCGAGCTCGAGCGGTGGACCGCAATCTCGACGACCTTGATGGTGGGAGCTTCCTTCTTCGAATTCCCCGCGGCCAGCGCCAGCAGGGGGGCCAGCAAGAGGACGAGACGGCGAGTCGCTGCCATGGGAGTCACCAGTGTAGCGCCCTTGGAGCCCGCAGCCTACCTGCCGGGCCGCACCCGCCGCTCCGCTTCCATCAGATTCATGAGGATGTCGTTGATGCGGGTCAGGTGGCCTTCGCCCTTGGATTTCAACCACGCGAGCACTTCCCCGTCCAGACGCACGCTCACCGCCACCTTGCGCGGCCGGGCATCGCGCAGTCGCACCATCTTCGCCAACTGCGCGTCGGTCAGGCGCGGAATGTCGTCGAACCGAATGCGCGAGTCGTCCCCTGCGGCCTGGCGCCCGGCCAAGCGGCGCAGTGCCTGCCGCTCCTTTTCAGTCCATTGCCTGTTCTCGATATCTTCGGATCTCATGCTTTTCAGCCGCGCGGGCCGAGACGATGCGGGTGATTTCTTCGCCACGATAGTCCTCCCGGTACACGTGAACGACCAGCAGCACGGCGGCCGCCCCGGGTTCGGCTGGGCCTCACCAATCGCGTGCCAGCGTCGTTCTTCCGTCTTGCTGTCGATGCGGTCCGCGTAGACGAGGCAGCGTTCGTCCTCGAACACCAGGGCTGCCAGCTCGAACGAGATCCCGCCGTGTTTCCGCTGGTTCCGAAGGTTCTTCGCTTCGTCCCACTCGTAACGCATCGCGTATATACTTAGTGTACTAGATGGTGCAGGGCTGCTGCCAACCGATCGATGTTTGCCCGACAATCTGATGACTGACACTCGGGCGCGGCGCGGCTTCCGAGTTGGGTGTGATTCGGCCGGGTGGCGTGGAGTAGGGAGGCGACTGGTCGCAAGGGCTGATACGATGACGCCATGTCCTCCTATCGGCAACAAACGCCAGAAGAGCTACAGATCGAACTCGGCAAGCTCGACGCGGCCATGCAAACGGGCAGCTGGGATAGAAAGGCAGCGTGTGCGCTCCAGACCCAGGTGATTCTCAACGAGCTGGCCAGGAGAGATCAAGACCAGCAGACGGAGGAGATGCGGAGTCTGAACGAGAAAATGGTCGTCTACACGAAGTGGATGACCGGGCTGACTATCGCCATCACCCTTATGACCCTCGTCATGCTGAGCCTCACGCTTTACATGGCGTTTTGGAAGCCGTGAACACAGTCACCCATTACGCGATTCCGCTGACGGCCGACAGCCGACGGCGCCCCGCCCCCTCAGAACATATACAGCGGAGTCCCCGCGGCCGGCGGCTCCTCGCCGGCGCCAACCGTCACTTCCTCGCCTTCCTTGGCCGCTTCCTTGACCGGGCGGCAGTAGATCCCCGCTTCGCCCACGTAGATCTCGAGGTCGGCCGGGCGCGGCAGCGAGCCCTGGATCAGCGCCTCCGAAAGCGGATCCTCGATGTACTTCTGCAAGGCGCGGCGCAGCGGCCGGGCGCCGAAGCTGCGGTCGTTGCAGGTCTTCTCGAGGATGTACTTGGAGGCCTCTGGCGTCAGGCGCATCTTGATCTGCTTGGCCACCAGGTTCTGGTTGATCTGGTCCACCAGCAGGCCGATGATCTGGATCAGGTCGTCGTCGGTGAGCGACTGGAACAGGATCACTTCGTCCAGCCGGTTCAGGAACTCCGGGTTGAAGGCGCGCTTCACTTCGGCCATCACCATGTCCTCGACCTTCTGCGGGATGCCCTCGCCCACCGGGGCTGAGAAGCCCATGCCGCCCTTCTTCTCCAGGAAGCGGGCGCCCAGGTTGGAGGTCATGATGATGATGGTGTTCTTGAAATCGACCGTGTTGCCGATGCCGTCGGTCAATTGGCCGTCCTCGAAGACCTGCAGCAGGATGTTGTAGACATCCGGGTGCGCCTTCTCGATTTCGTCGAGCAGGATCACGGAGTAGGGCTGGCGCTTCACGCGCTCGGTCAACTGGCCGCCCTCTTCATAGCCCACGTAGCCGGGAGGCGATCCGATGAGCTTGGAGACCGAGTGCTTCTCCATGAACTCGGACATGTCGAAACGCACCAGCGATTTCTCGCTCGCGAACAGGAACTCGGCCAGCGCGCGGGCGACTTCAGTCTTGCCGACGCCGGTCGGTCCGAGGAACAGGAACGAGCCCGCCGGCCGCTTGGGAGATTTCAACCCGGCGCGGGAGCGGCGGATGGCGCGGGACAGCGCGCTGATGGCGCGCTCCTGGCTGATCACGCGCTTGTGCAGCTCCTCTTCTATGCGCAGCAGCTTGGCGACTTCCTCCTCCTTGATGGAGGTCATGGGCACGCCGGTCCATCGCGCCACCACGTCCTCGATATCGTCTTTGGTGACAACCCCAGTGGAGGTGTCGTCGAGGTTGTAGCGCTCGCGGAGGATGCGCAGGTTCTCGCGTTCCTTGCGCTCCTCGTCGGAGTAGAAACGCGCCTTCTCGAACTCGTGGTTGGCGATCGCGTTCTCCATGCGGTGCACGATGAACTTGATGCGCTTCTGGATCTCGTTCACCTCTGTCGGCAGCGTGGTCTGGCGCAGCTTCACGCGCGCGCCGGCCTCGTCGATGAGGTCGATGGCCTTGTCCGGCAGGAAACGGTCCGGGATGAAGCGGCTGGAAGTGAACACCGCCGTTTCGATGGCGTCGTCGGTGTAGGCCACGGCGTGGAACTTCTCGTAGCGCTCCTTGATGCCGCGCAGAATCAGCACCGCGTCGGCCTCGCTGGGAGGCGGAACCTTGACCGCCTGGAAGCGGCGCTCGAGCGAGCGGTCCTTTTCGATCGACTTGCGGTATTCGCCGGGCGTGGTGGCGCCGATGCACTGGATCTCGCCGCGCGAGAGAGCGGGCTTGAGAATGTTGGCGGCGTCGAGCGAGCCTTCGGCCGAGCCGGCCCCCACCAGGGTGTGCAGCTCATCGATGAAGATGATGGCGTTCTGGTTCTCCATCAGCTCCTTCATGATGGTCTTCAGGCGCTCTTCAAACTGGCCGCGGTACTTGGTTCCGGCCACGATCAGCGAGAGGTCCAGCGCCAGGATGCGCTTGTCGGAGAGGAACGACGGCACGTCGCCCTCGGCGATGCGCTGGGCCAGGCCTTCGACGATGGCGGTCTTGCCCACGCCCGGCTCGCCGATCAGCACGGGGTTGTTCTTGGTCCGGCGGCACAGGATCTGCACCACGCGCTCGAGCTCGTAGTCGCGGCCGATCAGGGGATCGAGCGTGCCGTCCAAAGCCGATTGCGTCAGGTCGCGGCTGAACTCGGAAAGCAGCGAGCTTTCCTTGGGCCGGCTGGCGGTCATCTTCTCGGAAGCGGAGCGGGAGATCTCTTCGCGCACGGCCGACAGCCGCAGCCCGCGCTCGTGCATGATCTCCGCCGCAAAGCACTTCTCTTCCCGCAGCAGGCCGAGCAGCAGGTGCTCGGTTCCGATGTGCTTGTGGTTCAGCCGCTCGGCTTCCTCGGCGCCATAGGCCAGCACGCGCTTGCACTCGTGGCTGAGCGGCAGGTCCACGGAGGTCGAGACTTTCTCGCGGATAGTGGTGTGCGCCTCGATCTGCTTGCGGATCGAATCGATCTGCGCAGCCGACCGCAGGAAGCGGTTCGCCAGAGCTTTGTCCTCGCGCAGAAGGCCGAGCAGCAGGTGCTCGGTCTCGATATAGGGGCTGCCGAACTGGCTGGCCTCATAGCGCGCGAAGAAGATGACCCGTCGGGCCTTTTCCGTGTATCGTTCAAACATAGCTTTTTCCGCTCTGTACACTTACAGCATCGGCATCCGGCGCGCCGGACCGCAGCCCCTCCGGGGCCAGGGCGCCCGCTTCGAGGCGCAGCACCCGGTCGCAGCGGCGCGCAAACGACAAGTTATGAGTGACGTAAACCGAAGTGAGACCGTGCGAACGGTGCAACTCCGTCAGCAGGGCGATAATCATTTCGCCGGTGCGGTGATCGAGGTTCCCGGTGGGCTCGTCGGCCAGCAGAAACTTCGGATTGCCGACCAGCGCGCGGGCCAGCACCACTCGCTGCTGCTCGCCTCCGGAGAGTTCTCCGGCCCGGTGCGACGCCCGGGCTTTCAAGCCGGTTTCTTCGAGCCTGGCGAGCGCGGGCGGGGCGGCCTCGGCCAGGGAACTTCCGCGGATCAGCAGCGGCATCATTACGTTTTCCAGGGCCGTGAACTCCGGAAGCAGGTAGTGCGTTTGCCAAACGAACCCAATTTCCCGGTTGCGGAAGCTGGCCAGCTCCGCGTCGGCGAGCGAAGTGGTTTCTCTTCCGTCGAAGGTAATCGACCCGGCCGTCGGCCGGTCCAGCGCGCCCAGCAGGTGCAACAGGGTGGATTTGCCGGTGCCCGATTCACCCACCAGGGCCAGCCGCTCGCCCTGCTCGATTTCCAGGTTCAGCCCCTCAAACACCACCAACTCGCCGTCGCCCGAGCGGAACTTCTTGCTCAGGTCCACGGCCCGTATGGCGGCATTTGGCAGCATCGAATCCCCTACTCTCTACGCTAGCACGGCCGTCCAGCGCGCGCCTCCGAGCGAGCGCAGAACGGGCATCGGACGCGACTCTGGTGAAGCAAAACCCGGATGAGACTAAACCTATTCACTTAGTTAGATGCAGCGGGCGAGGCGGACGTTGCTGAACGGCGACCGGGGGGGCAGAAGTGAGTTTCGGTTGCGTTCCTGGACAGGAGATGATAAACTTCTCTTAACCTTTGTCTCTGGGGGGCGCCCCCAGGAATTTAAAAGCCCCAGGCTGGGAACCTGGGGCTTCACTCAGAGGGGCTGGCGACGGGCTGGGTCCCGTCGCCGGGGATGCTATGTTATAGCTGACTGGTTCAAGTCTACACCAGTTTCACACCGTTGTATCCCATTCTTAGCGAAAATTAACGATAAACCTCCTTTAATCACTTACTTGGAGGCGCCGGGCTGTCTCCCGCCGCCGCCCGCTTGGCGCGCTCGTAGTCGCCGATCAACTGGCGGGTGACTCTCTCCGCCACGTCGGCGCTGGCGCCGTGGAATTTGCCGCCGAGGCTCTCCTGCGTGGTGGACCAGATGACGTCCCCGTCCTTGCTCACCAGGCGCACGGAGGCGACCGCTTCGTGCTTGCGCTCCTGGGTGTGGATCGACTCGTTCTCGCCCACGCCCAACGCGCCGGATACGCTGTCGCGAATCGTGCCCAGGCGACTTGTGCCGACCCTGCCATCGCTACTGACAGTGTTGCCAACAGCGTAGCCGGACGTGCTGACGCTCTCGCTGCCGTGGACATTGACCCCCTCGCTGGACGAGAACTTGTCGGTGAAGATCAGGTCCTCCGCCGAGCCGCGGAGAATGGCGTCGGCGCGGTCCTGGTTCTCGGTGATGACGAAAAGGCGGGACCGCTCCAGGCTGCCGATGATCATGTCCCGCATCTGGCCCGCGGTCTCGCCGCCGTTTAGGCGGTCCACGTAGACCCGGCGAACGACGAGCAGTTGGGCGACCTGGTCGCGCTCTAGGTCCGTGTCCCGCGGAGCGGGGGCGGCAGCTTGAGCGAGCGCCCCCGCCAGTGCGATCCAGGCGGCGATCATGTCAGTCCTTACCTCCCTTGCGTGCCTCAACATCCTGGAACTCGACCTTGCGACCGGTGCGGGCTTCCAGGCAGGCGAGCAGCGCGCGGATGTCGCCCTTGCTCACACGGAACACGAGCGCCTGCTGGTGGCCGTGATCGTCTTCGTACCCGACGGTCAGGAAGTGGGTGCGCTTCTTGCTCATTAGGATCACGGGCGCCAACATGGGCGGCAGGGCGGCCGCCAGGATGTATCTACGTGCGGCGTTCTGGCCGTATTCGAGCACGTTGATGCTTTCGTACGGGACCTCGACGATGGCGGAGCGGCTCTCGTAGTGGAAGTACTGGTCGCCGGTGATGTCGATGACGCCGGCGGAGGATCTCGGCAGTTCGGCGATCGTGCCGCCGACGTACTCGACGCGGTCGCCCCGTCCCCCCGCTCGCATGGGGGCCGGTCCGAGCGCTACGGCCAGAGCGCAGACCATCCAACGCAAGGGAATTTCGCCTCAATTATTAGGTGTCCCGGCGCGGCCCGGACTCTCCGGTTAAGCTGAAGGTATGGCTGACGACCCCAAAGCGCAGCCGGCAGAGATTGCCGCGCCCGAAAGCGCCCCCCCCGGCGTGATCATCAGCCCGGACACGCGCCGGCCGGACCGCGTCCCGCCCGGGCAGTCGAGGACGCGCAAGTGGCCCGTTCTGGACGCCAGCGGACCGCCAACGATCGATCCGGCGCGCTGGCGCTTCCGTCTGGGCGGCCTGATCGCGAAGCCCATCGAGTGGAGTTGGGAGGAGTTCGAGAAGCTGCCCAGGATCAGGGTGTTCGCCGATTTCCACTGCGTCACGCGCTGGTCGCGCCTGGGAAACACCTGGGAGGGCGTCTCGACACGGGAGCTGTTGAGCCGCGCCGGCGGCCCGCTGCCGAATGCCCGGTTCGCGCTGGTGGAAGGCCACGACCAGGGCTGGACCACCAACCTCCCTATCGAGGCGCTGCTGGGGGAGGACGCGCTGGTGGCCTTCCTGCACGATGACGAGCCGCTCACGGCCGAGCACGGCGGGCCAGCCCGGCTGGTGGTGCCGCGCCTGTACGCCTGGAAGAGCGCGAAGTGGGTGAAAGCTATCGAGTTGCTCGATCACGACCGGGCGGGCTTCTGGGAGAAGAACGGCTACCACATGCGCGGCGATCCGTGGCTGGAAGAGCGGTTCGGGTGGGACTGAGGATCCGAAATTAATGTACCTTGATCTTGGGACCTGTTTGGGGGTAATATTGCTCCAATGATGCGGAATGTTTGTGTGTCTGCGCTCGCCGCAGCGCTGGTTTGTGCATCCGCGGGGGCGACGGAGGTCGACCAGTACAACTTCACAGGCAACGGGAACGATTCGATCGGTACGAACAACGCCACGCTTGAGGGCGGAGCCACGATTTTCGCAAACGCGCTACAGCTCAACGGCAGCGGGCAGTACGCCGAGTTGCCTCCCGGCATCCTCGACAGCTTCACGAGCCTCACGATTGAGGTTTGGTTTACCTGGGCTACCAACACCGACCAGACGTGGGCGCGGCTCTTCGACTTTGGATCGGGCACGAACAGCTACCTCTACCTGACGCCCGACGTCGGCAGCGGCTGGACGTCGCCGGGGCAATCCGGCTTCGCCCTCCTGGCGCCGCTCGGTGGCAGCGAAAGAGATTTGCAGGGGCCCACGATCACCCCGGGCGTCGAGACCTTCATGGCGATCACGCTCAATGGGAGCACGGCCACGATGTACGTGAATGGCGTTGAAGTCGCCACGAAAGACATCATTAACACCGTGGCCGATCTCAATTCGACGACCAACAACTGGCTCGGACAGTCGGAGTTTGCAAACCCCTACTTTGACGGCTCGATCGACGAGCTGAGCATTTACAACAACGCCCAATCCTCCGACGCAGTGTTGGCCGACTACAACGCGGGCCCCGCGGACCCCATTCCGGAGCCGGGTACCGCGCTGCTACTGCTGGGCGGCTTGTGCCTGGCCGCGGTTTCCCGCGCGATCCGCCGCCGCGCATCCCGTTAGCTTTGGCCTGATACCATAAAAGTGTAGATGTCCCTCGCTGGAAACCCTCGGTGGCGCCGCCGGAGCGTGCTGGGCGCCGCCGGAATCGGTGGATTGGCTGCCTTTGCCTGCCACGCCGCGCCGGCCTTCTGGAAACACTACAGGGAGGACGCCAAACGGCTGATTCTCCCACCTACTGCTGTCCCGGATCCGCGGCGCTGGCCCGACCGCGGCCTGTTCGCGGCCTGGCTCGGCCACAGCACCGTCCTTCTCAAGATGGACGGCTTCACGATCCTCACCGATCCGGTTTTCAGCGACCGCGCCGGCCTCCATCTCGGTCCGGTGACGCTGGGCGTGAAACGGCTGGTGGCTCCAGCGCTCGAAGCGCATCAGCTTCCGAAGATCGACCTGGTTCTGCTCTCGCACGCGCACATGGATCACACCGACTTGCCGTCGCTGCGCGCGCTCGAGAGCCGGCATACGGCGGTCATCAACGCCGTGCGGACGAGCGACTTGCTGCGGGTGCAGCGCTGGCGCCGGGTGGCGGAGCTGGGCTGGGGCGAATGCGAGCGGGCGGGTCCGGCCAGCGTCCGCGCCTTCGAGGTCAACCACTGGGGGGCGCGGATGCGCACGGACAACTACCGGGGTTACAACGGCTACCTGATCGAGTGCGGCGGCCACCGGGTCCTGTTCGCCGGCGACACGGCCATCACCTCGGCTTTCCGCAGCCTGCGCTCGCGACGGCCGATCGACCTGGCGATCATGCCGATCGGCGCCTACAATCCGTGGATCCACTTCCACTGCACGCCGGAAGAGGCCTGGCAGATGGCGTCGGACGCCGGGGCCGAGCATATCCTGCCGGTGCATCATCAGACCTTTCCCCTGGGTCGGGAACCGATGTTCGAGCCGATCGAGCGCCTGGACCGCGTGGCCGGGCGCGACCGGGACCGCATCGGCGTGCGGAGGGTGGGGCAGGAGTTCCGGCTGGGGTAAGGCGGACTATAATATGAACGTGGAGAAGACGGTGAGGGTATCTGCGAGCTTCGAGGACGCCGATAAGGCCGACGCGCGTTCCGACGCGGCGATGTCCCCCGAAGAGCGCCTGAACATTCTTATCGGACTCCGCGACAGCCGTCACCCCGATGCCGCTGAACAAAGACTGGCGCGAGTTTCTCGAACTATTGAACTCGAACGAAGTTGAGTATCTGGTGGTCGGCGCGTTCGCGGTCGCCTTTCACGGTTTCCCTCGCTACACTGCCGATCTTGACCCTCTGGGTGCAGAGTGCCTGAAAGGAGATTAAGCAGCAGCTCGCCTCTGTTGACATCAAAGACACGACAGTGGCATCATAATGCCATGCGGACCACACTTGCATTGGAAGATGATGCGATGAAGGCGGTCCAGGCATACGCGCGGAGCGGCCAGCTCTCCCTGGGAAAAGCTGCCTCGGAACTGATCCGTCGCGGTTTCCGCTATCAACTGGCGACGAAGAAGCTCAACGGGGTGCCCGTGTTCGACGTGCCGGACGATTTCCCGATGCTGACCACCGCGCGCGTGCGAGAGCTGCTGGACGAGGAATGAACCGCCATCTCTTGGATGTGAATGTTCTTCTGGCGCTGGTCTGGCGGCGCCACGACGGTCATGCCGCGGCGCACGCCTGGTTTGCGAAGTCGGGCCATCGGGCCTGGGCGACGAGCCCGCTCACGCAACTCGGGGTGTTGCGCCTGTTGACGAATCCGGCCGTCACGCAAGGCGCCGTGAGCGCGGCTGGCGCACTTGACGTCGTCCACGAGGCGACCCGGCACGAGGGGCACGAGTTCTGGCCGCTGGAGGGCGAGATGGCGACCGGTCTGAAGGCGCTCGCGGGGAGACTCCAGGGACATCGGCAGTGGACCGACGCCGCACTTCTCTGGCAAGCGATGGAGCGCGACGGCGTACTGGTGAGTTTCGATGCCGGCGTCAAAGAGCTGGCGTCGCGGGAGTTGGGCGGCCGTGTGCTTCTGCTGAGCCACGGGTGATGGCTGACAGGCCGGAGGCCTGTCCTATTGCCACCGCCGGAATGCCAACACCGCGTTCAGTCCGCCGAAGGCGAAGGAGTTCGAGAGCGCCCATTCGGGCTCGGCGGGACGCGCCTGGTTGGGGACCACGTCGAGGTCGCACTGCGGATCGGGCTCCTCGAAATTCGCCGTGGGCGGAAGCAGGCGGTTGCGTAGCGCCAGCACGGTGGCCACGGCTTCGATCGCGCCGGCCGCGCCCAGCGCATGCCCGTGCATGGACTTGGTCGAGCTGACCGGGATGCGCCCCGCGTGCGCGCCGAAGACCAGGCGGATGGCGCCGGCTTCGGTGGGGTCGTTGGCTGGCGTGGCCGTTCCGTGGGCGTTGATGTAGCCGACTTGCTCGGGCGCGATGCCGGCATCCGAAAGAGCGCCGCGCATCGCCCGCGCCGGCCCTTCCAGGGAGGGTTGGGTGAGGTGATGGGCGTCGGAGGACATCCCGAATCCCACGATCTCGGCGTAGATCTTCGCGCCGCGCGCCTGTGCCGCTTCGAGCGTCTCGAGCACCAGCATGGCGCCGCCCTCGCCCAGGATCATGCCCCGTCGGTTCTTCGAAAACGGCCGGCAGGTGTCCGGCGATACGACGCGCATCGCCTCCCAGGCCTTCAGGTGTCCGTAACTGAAGGGCGCTTCGCTGCCGCCCGTGATGGCGGCGTCGGCGACGCCGCTGCGAACCAGCCAGAAGGCCTGCCCGATGGCGTGATTCGACGAGGAGCAGGCGGTGGAGACGGTGTAGACTGCCCCGGTGATGCGGTTTTCGATCGAAATGTGGCTCGCTCCCGCGTTCTCCATGGTGCGCGGGATGGTCAGCGGGTTGCATCGGGGTCGCTTGAATTCGTACAAGGTCCGGAAGCCCTCGTCCTCGGTGCTCTTGCCGCCGACGCAGGAGCCGGTTACAACCGCGGCGCGCTCGCGCAGCTCCGGGGTCCACTCGATGCCCGAATCGTGCACGGCCTCGCGCGCGGCGACCACCGCGAACTGCGCGAAGCGATCCAGGAAGTCGGTTTCCTTGCTGCAGAAATGTCCGGCGGGATCGTAGTCGCGGACCTCGGCCGCGTTCTGGAACCGAAGCAGCGCGGGGTTCACCAGTTTCATCGGGCCGATTCCGGGCCGGCCCGCTGCTAGCGCCTGCCAGAACTCGGCGGCGTTCCGCCCCAGCGCGGAGATTACACCTACGCCCGTTGCGACCACACGGCGCGGCATACTCAAGGCTGCGCCGGCGCCGGCGTCTCGCTCTGCCCGCTCGCGAACAGCTTGTCCAAGGCCTCCACCATCTGGCGGATGGTGCGGATTCCCTGCACGCCTTCGTCCGGAATGTTGACGTTGAACTCGTTCTCGAGGGCGAAGAGGATGTTGACACCGTCGAGCGAGTCGATCCCCAGCTCTTCGAAGGTGCTGTCGATGGTCACCTTCTCCGGCGGCAGCTTCTGGCTGTCGGCAATCACCTTCAGAATTCTCTGGGTCAGTTCTTCGGACATAGTATTTCGCTTACCGTTTCGAAACGGTATCCCTTCTCGAGAAGCGCCGGGATGAGCCGCCCCACCGCCTCGATGCAGGTGCGGGCCGGGCCGCGTCCGTCGTGGAGGCAGAAAATCGCGCCGTTCCGGGCGGCGGCCGCCAGCCGCGCGACCACGGCCGGGGCGGGAAGCTTCCAGTCTCTTCCGATGGCCGTCCACATCACGCCCAGGAGGCCCAGCTTTCGTTGCGCCGCGCGCAGGCCGAACCAGCGGGCGCCGTAAGGCGCGCGGAACAGCGTGGGCGTTACCCCGGCGGTCTCGGAGATCGAATCCTGGGCCCGCGCGAGCTGGTCATAGATGGCCCGGGCGGAACGGAAGTACAAGCGGTCGTGGGTGTCGCTATGGTTGCCGATCTCGTGGCCCGCGGCGGCGACCTGGCGCACCACTTCCGGCAGGCGCCGCACATGCATACCGCACTGGAAGAAGGTCGCGCGCGCGCCGTGGTTATCGAGCACGCTGAGCAGTTCCGGAGTCGCTTCGCTGGGCCCGTCGTCGAAGGTCAGCGCGATGGAGGGGCGATCGGGGGCACCGCGCCAAACCGAAGGGCCGAAGAAAGTGGAGGAACGGCTTCGCACCGCATACGCCGTCAGCCCCGCTGCCGCGCACGCCATCCCTCCCATGGACTCGATAAACATGCCGAGGATTCTTAGGATATCAGAGAGCCGGACGTTTAGTAGCCTAGGGCAGCAGGCCGTCTGCAGAGGCGACGGGCAACGAGCGACAAAAAAGAGGCCGGACGCTGGCGAGGCGCCCGGCCTGAGGAGCACCTGCGGACCGCTCGGAGGTCGCGGTCCGAGGTAGCGGAGGAGCTTGTCAGGCCAGGAGCCCGCCGTGCCCCAAGCACGCGATTTCCCAGCCGGTGACCCGATACCGCGCCAGCACGGGCGGCAGAATCATGTCCACTACGTTCGGCTTGGCGGACCGGAAGCAGCCCGGCGCGGAAACAATGGGTACGTCGTCCTTGTAAGCCAGCAGCAGCAGGTTCCCGGGCTCGACCGGCGCCAGGAAGCGCTCCATGTGACAGCCGATGTGCGCCAAGGCGCGGCCCACAACGTCTTCCGGGCCGGCCGGGGCCGTAGTCGAAGCCACCAGGACCACCGTCGGCTTGGTGCGGACCAGGTGTTGCAGCGCCCGGCCGATGCTGGCTTCCTCTTCGAGCGAGGCGAGCACGAAATTGGCGGAGGCGCCGAAGCGCTCCAACCGCTGCCGCATGATGTTCTCGAACAGCGTCCGCGCCCGCTCGCCGCTGAGGGGGTCGGAATAGAGCACGCCCACGGCGGGACTGCGGATCGGCCGCGCCTGAAGGATCGGCCCGCGCTCGCGCAGGATCATCAGCACGGCCTCGAGCTGCGCTTCCGCCACCGCGAATGGCGCGCTCTTTACCGTGGCGATCCGTTGCGCGCCTTTCGCGAATCCGAAGTTCGGGAGGGTGGCAATCACAACCGACGAGGTGCAGTTGATCTGCCGCAGCAGCTCGTCGTCGATTAGCACGCAACAATCCTCGGTGGCGAACAGGTTGGCGCGGCCGCCCGCCGCCAGGCGGATTTCGAGCGACCCACACCCCATTTCCGTAGCCACCGCCATGACGGCGTCGTCTTCGCTGATCTCCCCTTGCTCGAGCTCCGTCACCCAGACCTGGCCCATACCTTCGGTCTCGAGCAAGTGGACGTCTTCCTCGCTGAGCACATGTCCCTTGGCCAGGAGCTTCTTGCCCCCGGGGCGGAAGATCGTGCAGCAGAGGATTCGGCCTGTGGATTCCTTGATATCGACTGTCTGAGCTTTCATCTTCCCCTCGATCCTAAATTATACAAATGGCTTGGGGAAATCCAACGGATTAACGGCCGATTTGGGCGGATGTTTTTTGCGGGCATCCCCGTTGGGCCGTCGGGAGGCCGGCAGGCGCGGGATCTCCAAGAAACATCAGCGACGGTTTCGGAGAACCGGAAGCTGAACGGGCGTATTGCCGTCGGAAACGAGGCTATACGCCTCCCTACCGATGTGGGTATCATCTACCCGCGTCTGCCCCTGCAAAATGCGCTTGATCACCGCTACCTCATCACAGCATTGGAATTTCGGGCACCGGAGGCAATCCTTCCACGCTTTTAGGGGGAGTTCGCCACGATCTAGGGTGGTGAAACCTCGTTTCCGGAAGAAATCCGGGATGTAGGTGAAGGCGAAAACATCTTCCACCCCAAAGGCTTGCGCTTCGGCTTCGAGCGCTTCGACCAGAGCCTTGCCGGCGCCGCGGCCCTGGAGTTCGGGCCGGATGGCCAGAGACCGAACCTCGGCAGCTTTGGGAGTGTAGAAGTGGAGGGCGGCGCAGCCGAAAACTCGGGCTTCAGTCTGTACCACGCTGAAATCACGCAGGTTCTCAGCCATCTCGAACTCGGTTCGCGGCAGCATGATGCCGCGGGCCGCAAACCCGTTGATCAGCGCCAGAATCGCCGGAATGTCGGCCATGGAAGCCTTGCGGACCAAGACGGTCGGCACGCCCGGTGCGGGGAATCGAGCTCTAGTACCCGTAGGAGTATTAGACACCTTGTACGGCCCCCAGTACCAAACGTGTCCCAACTGATTGATTTTCCATGGCTTGTTTGATAATGCCTGGAACGGCGCCCGGGGCGATCAGAACCTGGTCGACGCCCCTTCGTACTGCATCCGAAGCGGCGTTCAACTTGGCCAGCATGCCGCCGGTTGCGATGCCCTGCGCGATCAAACGGTCGCATTCCGCTGCGGTGAGTTCGGGGATCACTTCGCGTTGGGCGCCGATCACGCCCTGGACATCGGTGAGAAACAGCAGGATTCCCGCGCCGAAGGCCGCAGCGCACGCTACCGCCATCTGATCGGCATTCACGTTGTAGACGTGTCCCTGGCGGTCGCCGGCGACGCAGGCGACCACCGGCACGTAGCCGTTTCCCACGAGCAGATGGAGCAGTTCCGGGTTCACGCGCACCACGCGGCCAACGGCGCCGAGGGCTGGGTCGAGCGGTTCGGCCTCCACCAGGCAGGCGTCGATGCCACTCAGGCCTACGGCTCGCGCGCCGGCGGCCACCAGCGCGGAGACCAGCTCGTGGTTCACGCTGCCGGCAAACACCTTCAACACCGCATCGAGAATCTCGGGGGTCGTCACGCGCAGGCCATTAACGAAGCGGCTCTCGATTCCGCGCTCCGCCAGGTAGCGGGTCATCTGCTTGCCGCCGCCGTGGACCACCACCAGCTCGACGCCTTCCCGCGCCGCAGCGGCCAATTCGCCGGCCAGCCGCGCCCGCGACTCGGGCGCATCGAGCAGCGTGCCCCCCAGCTTGACCAGAACCTTCAAAGCAGGCCCTCCGTTTCCGCCAGCCCCAACATCAAATTCATGCACTGAACCGCCTGTCCCGCGGCGCCCTTCCCCAGATTGTCGATGGCGGCGACGACCACGGCCCGCCCCGTGTCCCCATCCAGCTTCACGCCGATGTCGCAGAAATTGGTGCGCGCGACGGCGCGCAAATCCGGGACTTGGCCGGCCGGATAAATCCGCAGGAAAGGCTCTCCGGCGTAGCGTTTTTCATAGATCTCGATCAGCGCTCCGGCGTCGCGTTCCGCGGTGCGGAAATACACGGTTTCGAGGATGCCGCGGTGCACGGGCACCAGTTGCGCGGTGAACGATAATTCGCTTTCTTCGAGCCCGGAGTTCTGGAGAATTTCCGGGACGTGCCGGTGCTCCAGAATCGAATAAGCGGAGAGGTTCTCCGTCACCTCGCAGAAGCTGGTCTTGAGGGTCGCTTTACGGCCGGCGCCGCTCACGCCGGACTTGGCATCGCATACGATGCCCGCCGCGCGGTCCACGACACCGGCCTCGACGAGCGGGCGGATCGCGAGATTGGCCGCCGTAGGGTAACAACCGGGGTTGGCGACCAGTCGCGCCGAGGAAATGCGGCTCCGGCAGAACTCCGGCAGGCCGTAGGCCGCCTCGGCCAGCAGCGCGGGCGCGGTGTGCTGCGCCTTGTACCACCGCAGGTAGACGTCGGGAGTTCGCAAGCGGAAAGCGCCGCTGAAGTCGATCACCTTGAGGCCGCGTTCGAGCATCGCGGGCGCCAGTTCCATGGAAGCCTCGGCCGGGGTTCCCAGGAACACGGCGCTCAGTCCTTCGGCGGCTGCCGCTTCGGGAGTGCATGGAATCACCGGGTGGCGTGGCGGCAGGGCCGGCGCCTCCTGGGTGTCGGCGCGGTGCTCCATCAGCACAGGCTCGGCATGCGGGTGATGCTCCAGGATGCGAACCGCCTCCGCGCCACTGTATCCCCTGAATCCAACGATCCCGATTCTGTGCTTGGCCATGATTAAAGATGCACCTGCTTGAATAAATATACCACAAGTGCAGTGCGCGAGCCCCGGAAACTACTTTTCGGTGAGCGAACGCTCGGCCAGCTCGCCGAGGATGGGCAGGGCGTACGGCCGGCCTTCTCCTGCCTTAACCATCATGAAGATGGAGAGGACCAGCAGAGCCAGTTTCATGATTTCGACCAAGGGCAGGTGCGGGGTGATCCAGAAGAACCCCCGGGGTGTGAACACCCACTCTACGATCAACCACGCCACGAAGAGGTAGAGGCCTTGGAAGGCGTGGAAACGCACGGTCCGGTCGTGGCGGAAAGTATTCGAGGCCAGGACCACAATGGAGACGATCCAGCCCAGCCAGGGCACGTAGCAGAGGACGGCAGCCGTGCGGGGGCTGAAGCTGGCGGCGAAATCCGACGCCGGCCTGGCGCCGGCTTGTGCACCTCCGCACCTGGCGCAGAAACGGTCGGTATCCTGAACGCCGTTTCCGCATTGGCAGCAATAAGCCATTTCGACCTTCAACTAGGTGTACGACTTGAGTAGGCTGTCCGTTCGCCGCACCTTCCAGTATGTTACGATTTCGGCCATGCGCAAGGCGATCTCGATTTTAGTGCTGCTCCTGGCTGCCCTGCCCCTGACGGGCGCCGCCGGCCTCGAAATCTACTTCGTGGATGTCGAGGGCGGGCAGGCCACTCTCATCGTCAGCCCATCGGGGCAATCGATGCTGGTGGACGCCGGCTGGCCGAGCAAGTGGGGACCCGGAGCGGAGCGGATCGTCGCCCTGGCCAAACTGGCCGGGGTCAAACAGATCGACTACATGTTTTTGACGCACTACCATTTGGATCACGTAGGCGGCGTCCCGGAACTCGCGGCGAAGATCCCTATCGTCACCTACGTGGATCACGGCCCCAATACGGAGACCGATAAAATGGCCCGCGATCTGGAGGCGGCGTACAACCAGGTGGTGGCCAAGGCGAAGCATTTGGTGGTCAAGCCTGGCGACCGCATCCCCCTCCGGGGCTTGGACGTGGAAGTGGTGACGGCGGCGGGCGCCGCGATCTCAGCGCCGCTCGACGGCGGCGGGCAGGCGAACAGCGCGTGCGCCGGGGTTAAGCCGCTCGATGCCGATCCAACCGAAAACGCGCAGTCGGCGGGCTTCATCCTCCGCTACGGCAAATTCCGCTTCGCCGATCTGGGCGACCTGACGTGGAACAAGGAACTCGCGTTGGTGTGCCCGATGAACCTTCTGGGCACGGTGGACGTGTACCTGGTCAACCATCACGGCATGGACATTTCGAACTCCCCGCCATTTGTAGAGGCGCTTCACCCGCTGGCTGCTGTGATGAACAACGGCGCCCGGAAGGCCGGCATGCCGAAGGCCTGGACCGTAGTGCGAGACTCGCCGGGTCTCGAAGACCTGTGGCAGTTGCACTACTCGCTCGTTGGGGGCGCGGAACACAACTCCCCGGAGATGTACATCGCCAACCCGGAGAAAGGCGGGGCCTGCCAGGGCCATTGGCTCGAGCTCACCGCCAACGCCGACGGGTCCTTCACGATCACCAACAGCCGCAACGGCTTTGCGAAGACGTATCGACGGTAGGCGATGGCCGGTCAGACCCCGGCCCTCAACCGGGGCCAGACACGGAAACTACTGACGGCTGATGGCTGATGGCGGATGGCCTTACAATTGTGATGAATGCGCCGGCGGCTCCTTTACGGTGTAGGCGTTGTCCTGCTGATCCTCTCGGCCACCTTCGTGATCTGGGAGGGGTCGTTCACATTCGGCTATTACGCACCGACCAGCCCCGAACAGACTCTGCTGTACTGGGGCGTTTCGACCCTGGTTTTCCTGCTGGCGGTCACCGTCGGGTTCATCCTCTTCCGCACGGGAATCAAGCTCTACTACGAGCGGCGCAGCAACCGCGAGGGCTCGCGGATCAAGACGAAACTGGTGGTCGGCGCGCTGGCGCTCAGCTTCCTGCCGGTCTTCTTCCTGGTGCTGTGGAGCGTTTCGGTTCTCAATTTCAACCTCAGGAGCTGGTTCAGCCGGCCCACTGAGGGCGTTCGGCAGAATCTGGCCGAGATCCTGGACATCCTCCAGAAGGAGGCGCAACAGAAAGCGGTATCCGACGCCGGCTGGCTAGCCGGACGGGAGGAGACGCGCCAGGCGCTCTCTTCCGGCTCCGGGTCTCTGGAAGAAACCTGCCAGGAGCGCGATGTGCGGGCGGCCACGCTGCTGGGCCCGGACGGCGCAGGCGCGCGGGCGGTGTGCGGAGCCGGAGCCGGTTCCTCGCCGTCGGTGCGGGCTCCGGTCAGAGCGGGCGGCAAAACGCTAGGCTACGTCGTGGTTCCGGTGCGGCAGCGGGACGACATTATCGCCCGCCAGGCGAGCATCGAGAAGTACGTCAAAGAGTACGACCGCATCAACATCGACCGCCGGCGCTTCCGCAATTTCTACCTGATGCTGCTGGCGGCGATTTCGTTGTTCGTGCTGTACATCGCCACGTGGCTGGCGCTGTTTCTGGCCAAGCAGATCTCGAATCCCATCTCGGCGCTACTCGAGGCCGCAGGTAGGGTGCGCGCGGGCGATCTCGGCTACCGGGTTCGCGTGAAGGCTTTGGACGAGCTGGCCACGCTGGTGCGCGCCTTCAACGAGATGACCTACGAGCTCGAGTCCAACAGCCGCGAGTTGGAGATGCGGCGGCGGTTCACCGAAGCCATCCTGGAGAGCATTCCCACCGGCGTCATTTCCATCGCCTCCGACGGTCGCATTTTGCGCGTCAACCGCGCCGGCCGGCAGATTTTCTCGGAAGAGAAAGTCGCCGCGGCGGCGCGCCTGGAGGACCTGTTCACGCGCGACGACACGACGGAGCTGAAGTACATGATGAAGCGCGCCCGGCGCACCGGAGCTACGCAGCGCCAGATCGAACTGGCCGGCGCGCGCGGGACGCGGCAATTGTCGGTCACCGTGGCCGCCCTGGAAGAAAAACTGACTTCCGGCTTCGTGATCGTGATCGAGGACACCAGCGACCTGCTGCACATGCAGCGGCTGGCCGCGTGGCACGAAGTGGCCCGCCGGATCGCGCACGAAATCAAGAATCCGCTAACGCCGATCGCGCTGTGCAGCGACCGGATCGCCAGGCAGATCGAGCGCCTGGACCTTCCGCCGGAGAGCATGAGCATCCTGCGGGAGTGCACGGAGACGATCGCCGACGAAGTCGAATCGGTCAAGACGCTGGTGAACGAGTTTTCGCAGTTCGCGCGGTTCCCGGCCGCGAATCCGGCGCCTTGCGACGTCAACGAGATCGTCGAAGGCGCGCTGGGGGTGTTTGCCGGGCGCCTGGACGGCATCGAGATCCACAAGGTGCTGGCGCCGGGGCTGCCGCTGGTGAACGGAGACCGCGAGCACTTGAAGCGCGCGGTGGTGAACCTGGTGGACAATGCCGCGGAGTCTATGCAGGATTCGCTGTTGAAGCACCTGTGGGTGACCACGCAGGCTGCGGGCGCCGAGACCATCGAGCTAACGGTGGCGGATACCGGCTGCGGCATTTCGCCGGAAGACAAAGACCGCCTCTTCCTGCCGTACTTTTCGACCAAGCGCCGGGGGACGGGGCTCGGGTTGGCGATCGTGAGCCATATTCTTTCCGAGCACAACGGCACTATACGCGTCGAGGACAACACGCCGCAGGGCGCGCGCTTCATCGTCGAGATTCCCGCGCTGGTGGCGGGCGATGCCGAGCCCAAGGCGGCGGAGGCGCGCGTATGAAGCCGCCGCGCATCCTGGTGGTGGACGACGAGCCGGGCATACGCCAGTCGCTGCGCGGGGTGCTGGAAGACGAAGGCTACCAGACGCAGGCCGTCGAGAGCAGCGAGGCCTGTTTGGCGGAACTGGCCCGCGAGCTTTACGACCTGGTGCTGCTGGACGTGTGGCTGCCCGGCATGGACGGCCTGGAGGCGCTGGCGCGCATCCAGGAGATGCCGTTCGCCGACCGGCCCGTGGTGATCATGGTATCCGGCCACGGCACCATCGAGACCGCGGTTAAGTCCACCAAGCTGGGCGCGTTTGATTTCCTCGAGAAGCCGCTGACGATCCCGAAGGTCTCGATCACGGTGAAGAACGCCATCGGCCACCGGCGGTTGCAGCTCGAGAACGAGCGGCTGAAGGACGGCGGCGGGGGCGAGAAGTACCGCATCATCGGGGAGAGCGTGCCCATGAAGGCGCTGCGGCAGCAGCTGGCGCTGATGGCGGGCACCAACGGGCGCGTGCTGATCTACGGCGAGAGCGGCACGGGAAAGGAGCTGGCCGCGCACGCCATCCACGCCACCAGCCGGCGCGCGGCCGAGCCGTTCGTCGAGGTGAACTGCGCCGCCATCCCGGAGGAGCTGATCGAGAGCGAGCTGTTCGGCCACCGCAAGGGCAGCTTCACGGGGGCGAGCAGCGACAAGATCGGCAAGTTTCAGAAGGCCGACGGCGGGTCGCTGTTCCTGGACGAAGTGGGCGACATGAGCCTGAAGACGCAGGCCAAGGTGCTGCGCGCGCTCGAGGAGCAGCGCTTCGAGCCGGTGGGGGCCAACGAGTTCGTGCAGGTGGACGTGCGCGTGATCGCGGCCACGAACAAGCACCTCGAAGAGGAGATCGAGAGCGGCAACTTCCGCGAGGACCTGTTCTATCGCCTCAACGTGATCCCGTTCTACATGCCGCCGCTGCGCGAGCGGCGCGAGGACATTCCGCTGCTGGCCGGCTACTTCCTGAACGAGTTCACGTCCGCCTACGGCCGCAAGCCCAAGGAGCTGACGCCCGAGGTGTACGCGCTGCTTCAGGAATACCACTGGCCGGGGAACGTGCGGGAGCTGAAGAACCTGATGGAGCGGATCGTGATCATGAACCCGCAGGTGCGGATCGACGCGCGGCACATTCCGCTGAATCTGAACCGCCGTGCGGCCGCCGACCGCGCCGCTGGCGGCTTCGCCAGCCTCCAGGAGGTGCGCGAATCGGCCGAGCGCGAGTACATCCTGAAGAAGCTGGACGAGACGCACGGCAACGTCAGCCGCGCGGCGGAGCTGCTGGGCCTGGAGCGCAGCAACTTGTACCGCAAGATGAAGGCGCTGGGGATTGGGCCGGGGGAGGGGTAGGAGCAAGGCCGACAAGCCATGCCGCACATCGGTATCTATGCGCCGATTTCAGCGATCTTTCCCGGGCTAGAGCCGACATTCGCTACCTTCGTATCTCGCTTGCGGCGATTGAGCCGAACCGACGTACTATTCTGGTGCGCCCGGCTCAACAGCGTCGTGTCCGGTCAATCCGGGGTGAGTCACGAGCAGCGGCAGGCATTTGGCCTTAGAGCACTCCTGTCACGGGCAGAAATCACGCTTTTGGATCGATTCTGCCACGACCAACAGCGTCCCCCAGGCAGTGTCACGATCTTTTTCCGCGGCCAGATCTTAGAGCTTCTCCGCTGGGCGGCACTGTACTGCGATGATCAAAGTGGTGACGGGACTACGTTCGACGATCCTGAAGTGCGGGGGACCTTTGCCCAAGCTTGTCTCATCGCGAGTGATTTGTGGGCACGCCGTGTATATGGCGACGCTGTTAATCTTGCTGACGGCCTTGACGCCGCGCGGACACGTTCGTTAGGCCCTTTGCGTGAGGGCATGGAAGGCAGCCTGACACCCGGTGAACTCTCACAAAGCCTCGGCCGAGGTTGGCAACTCTTTCGCGAGTACGTCCCGCTCGTGGACGCGGGCTTCGAATCGGCATTTGAATCTGCAACGCACTTGTCGACGGAGGACTACTTCATCTGCTGGGGCGCCTTGATCACCAACTACGCGAAGCCGAACCGCGAAGCGACCATATTCAGCGCGGACACAGCAGCAGAAAACACTGCGTGTCCGGAGTTGCTTCGGCGATTCTTGGCTCTCGAGTCTCAGTCCCCTGACGATTTGCGGGCTTCCCTCTGGCCAGGTGTCGACCGTGAAACGCCGTCGCCATCCGAAACTTGCCCCTACGACTACAGACCGTTGCGGGAGCGACCAATCCTCAGGACCGCGGATCGACGTCTGATTCTCATGGACCCCGTATTCTCAGCCGAAAAATGCTCGGTGGGCCCGCTGTTTCATGTTCTACCTCGCTCCGACGCAAACCGTGTTTTTGAGGTCTTCGGAAGAGCTTTTGAGCGGTATGTATGCGATGCGCTCAGGAGGGCCTTCCCGAAGGCGGCACCTAGTCTGGTTACGCCCTTGTCGTGCAACGTCGAGGGCCGGGACCAGTATGGCGGCCAGTATGAAGTCGACGCCTGTCTGAACTACGTCACTGAATTGGTGCTATTTGAAATCAAAGCCGTGTGGGGGCAAGAATCGGCGCTGTCACCTGAAAGCTCAGATGCCCTGCTGGGTTTGCTGCGCAAGCGGTTCAGCGTAGTGGACGAGTCCGTGAAGGGTGTCGGCCAGTTGGCACGGATTGTCAACGCGTTGGTGACGCGTCGATGGTTCGGACCCAACAACGAGTTCGAGGCTGTGCGAAGAGTGTACCCCGTTATTGTCGTACATGACCGACTATCAGGGTCTCCGGGATTTGGCACCTTCATCGTCGAAGAGTTCCGGAGAGCGCTCTCGCTTCATGGGGAAGCCGGGCCCGGCGAGTTTGCCAGCGGGCATCTTCGGATCCTCGCACCTGTGGTCCTTACCGTGGAAGATCTGGAACTGTTGGAGGTCTCCGTTGAGCGCTGCGGACTTCGCGAGTTCCTGGCAGAGTACTCCAGGTGGTCGCCCGACCGGATGGTGCCCTTCTCGGATTTCTTGGCGGAGATCTCCGGCTCCGGTCGCGTTTTTGCGAACCGTGCCCTGGCAGCCACTTCCGTGGAGGTGCTCACGCGCGCGATCAAACGTCTCTTCCCGCATGGCGCGACCGGCTCGAAGGTCGAGAATGAGCGGATGGACGAGCCCTAACGCTTGGCGTTTGTGCCCAGCCCCCACCCTGCGATACCATCGCCGCATGGAAAAGATCTACGAAGAACTGAAAGTGTTGGGGAAGGACCTGGCCGACAGGGTGGCGGAGCTCATCCACGAAGGCAACGTGCGGCGCGTGATCATCAAGGACGACAAGGGGCACACGTTCATGGAGGTTCCGCTGACGGTCGCGGCTATCGGGGCCATCGTCGCCCCGGTAATCGCGGCCGTGGGCGCGCTGGCGGGGATGGCGGCGCACTTCACGGTGGGCGTAGAGCGCACGGCCGAAAAGCCCCCGCAGCCCCCGGACGCCGAGTGAGGGAGCGAGGGCAGGCGAAACCGCCTGCCCCACGGCGCCTGATAAGATAGGGGACTGCCGCCTGTATGGACCACATCCTCTCTGTAGTTCTTCTGACCCCGCTCGCGGGCCTGCTGGTTCTGCTGCTGATCCCTTCCTCGCGGCCGGTCTGGATCAAGCGCTGGGCGAACATCGCCTCGTTCATCGGCTTTCTGACCTGCCTGCCGCCGATCTACTACTTCGATCCGCACAAGGATTTCCAGTTCGTCGAGCGCGCCCCCTGGATTCCCTCGCTGGGCGCATCCTTCTACCTGGGGATCGACGGCTACAGCCTGCTGCTGGTCGCGCTCACGTGCCTGCTGGGCTTCATCGCCGTGCTTTCGAGCTGGAACGCGGTCGAGCACCGGCTGAAGGAGTATTACGCCAACTTTCTGATCCTCCAGGCGTCGATGCTGGGCGTCTTCCTGGCCCGCGACTTTCTGCTGTTCTTCGTCTTCTGGGAGTTGGGACTGATCCCGATGTACTTCATCATCGCGGTCTGGGGCGGCCCGCGCCGCGTCTATGCGGCCTTCAAGTTCATCGTGTATACGTTCATCGGCTCGGTGCTGATGTTCCTCGGCATCCTGGCACTGTACGCGGCGCATCACGCCCAGTTCGGGAATTACAGCTTCGCCATTCCCGACCTGCTGCGCACCAGCCTTCCAGCCTCGACGCAGTGGTGGGTCTTCTGGGCCTTCTTCGCCGGCTTCGCCGTGAAAGTGCCGATGTGGCCGCTGCACACCTGGCTTCCGGACGCGCACACGGAGGCGCCGACGGCGGGCTCGGTGATGCTGGCGAGCATCCTGCTGAAGATGGGCACCTACGGCTTCCTGCGTTTCTCGCTGCCGCTACTGCCGGACGCCTCGAAGGACCCGCGTATCGTGAACGTCATGGCGGTCCTCTCGATCGTCGCCATCGTTTACGGGGCACTGGTGTGCCTGATGCAGAAGGACTGGAAGAAGCTAATCGCGTACTCTTCGGTCAGCCACCTGGGCTTCTGCACGCTGGGCATCTTCGCGCTGAATCCGGCCGGCATCGCGGGATCGATGATCCAGCAGATCAATCACGGCATCTCGACCGGAATGCTCTTCCTGATCGTGGGCATCGTCTACGAGCGGCGGCACACGCGCGAGATTTCCGAGTACGGCGGCCTGCTAAAGGTCATGCCGCTGTTCACGATCGTCTTCTTCATCACCGCGCTCAGCTCGATGGGGATGCCGGCGCTGAACGGGTTCATCGGCGAGATCTCGATCCTGCAAGGCGCGTACCAGATGTCGCTCAACTGGGCGGTGTGGAGCGTGGTGGGAATCGCGCTGGGCGCGGCGTACCTGATCTGGCTCTTCCAGAGGACGATGCTGGGCGAGGTCGCGGAAAAGAACGCCGGCCTCAGGGACCTCTCGTGGCGCGAGATCGCGGTCTTTGCGCCGCTCGTGGTGCTGGCCTTCTGGATCGGGATTTACCCCAAGCCGATATTCACCGTGCTGGAGCGGCCGACCGCGCGGATTGTCGAGCGGGTGCGGCCGGGCTTCTACCCGGAAGGGCGCTCGCCGCGGGCGGCCCTTACCGATCGTTCCCCGAGAGATTCAGCGTGGTGATCCTGCGCTTGCGGACGTGGCTGGATCCGGCGATGACTCCGAACGCCGACCACGCCGCCCAAATGAGGAGCCCCAGCCAGGGCTGCTGGTCGCGCGGCGTCCTGGCGGGGCCGAAGACTTCCGAAGCGATGTAGATCAACACGCCGGGGACGAGCGCCAGGGCATAGGCTTCCACCCCGGAGAGTTTCCGCCTGCGGGCGATGAGGCCGGCCAGCACGCCGCAGAGACAGGCCAGCGGCCATTGAACGGCGTGCAGGACGGTCATCATAGTAGTCCAACGGGACAAGCTGAAGCTTGTCCTACACCTTGACGGCGGGCGCCAGGTCGCGGCTGGTGATTACCCGGTCGATCAGGCCGTAGTCGACCGCCTGCTCCGGGTCCATGATGTAATCGCGGTCCACATCGCGCCCCACCCGCTCCATGGGCTGGCCCGAGCAGTCCGCCAGGATTTCGTTCAGCATCTCCCGCATGCGCAGGATTTCCTTGGCGTAGATGTCGATATCCGTGGCCTGCCCGGCCAGGCCGCTCATGGACGGCTGGTGAATCAGGATTCTGGAGTGCGGCAGGCTATAGCGCTTGCCCTTGGTGCCGGCGGCCAGCAGCACCGCCCCCATGGACGCCGCCTGGCCCACGCAGATGGTGACAATGTCGGGCTCGACGAAGCGCATCGTGTCCAGGATCGCCAGTCCAGACGAAATCGAGCCGCCCGGCGAGTTGATGTAGAGCGAGATGTCCCGCTGGGGATCCTCGGCCGCCAAAAACAGCATCTGCGCGATGACCAGGTTGGCGACGTTGTCGTCGATCGGCGTGCCTAAAAAGATGATGTTCTCTTTGAGCAGCCGGGAATAGATGTCATACGCGCGTTCGCCCCGGGAGGTCTGCTCGACCACCATGGGGACGAGAACTGAATTGCCCATTCGGGTTCTCCCTCCGCGACCCGACTGAGCGGGCCGCCGTCAGCTCTTCTTGCTGCCGGCCGCGGCCACCTTCTTGCCTTTGCGGGGCTTTTCGAGCGCCTTCCGCTTCTCCGCCAGCGCCGTGGCCAGATCTTGGATCGTAGTCTTCTCTAAATAATCCATGATACGCGAACGGAGAGTCTTCCAGGAATCGTGCATGCCGCAAGGTGCGTCGTCGTTGCATTCGGAAAGCCCGCTGACGCACTTTTGGTAATCGGTCAGCCCGTCCAGCGCTTCGACAAGCTGGATGAGGCTGATGTCCTTGGACGGCGTGCGAAGGCAGAACCCGCCGGTCGGTCCCTTGCTGGACTTCAGCAGGCCCTTCCGCGCCAGTTGCTGCAGGATCTTCGCCAAAAAGTGGGCCGGAATGCCCTCTTGCTCGGCAATGTTCTTGACCATCGCGTACTTGCCTTCCGGAACCTGAGCCAGGTTCACGAAGGCGCGAATCGCGTATTCAGTCGACCGTGAATAGATCATCGTAGGTTGTTCTCCCCTTTGGACGCCCCCATCAGTACTCTTTTATCTTGAAAGATCTTAACGAAAAACGCAACAGGAATTTCAGAGTCCATCCCCTGGCAGGGTGGTTTTGGGGGGCGGCGGGGCAAAACCACCCGCCTCGAAGGTCATTGACCGCTTGCTTACGCGCGCGGTGCTGCCGTTCGCCCCGCAGCACCGAACCGCGACCGTAAGGGAGCGGGACCCGCCCCGGCCTACAGGCTGATGAACCCTTCGAGGTACTTCACGGCCTGGCCGGCGATCCGGACCCGGTCGCCGCCGTCATGGCAAAACAGCTCGCCGCCGCGAGCCGAGACCTGTAGGGCATGAAGGTCCTTCTTGCCCAGCCGCCTGGACCAGTAGGGCGCCAAGGCGCAGTGGGCGGAGCCGGTGACGGGGTCCTCCGGAACGCCGCTGGCCGGGGCAAAGAACCGGGAGACGAAATCGGCCTCGCGGCCCGGCGCCGTGACGCACACCGCGAAGTGCCCCACGGCCGCCAGGGCCTTCATATCGGGCGCAAGTGACCGGACGTCCTCCTCGGACTCGTAGACGGCCAGGTAGTCCCGCGTTTCCCAGAGTTCGCGGGGGGCCTTCCCGAGCGCGGCGGCCAGCGCCGGGTCGGGAGCGCAGGGCTCGGGCGGGCGGGCCGGGAAGTCCATGACCAGCAGGCCGTCCTGGCGCCGCACCGTCAGCTCGCCGCTGCGGGTCTCAAAGCGGACCGCCTCGGCTGCCGGCTCCAGAAACTCGAAAACCACGAAGGCCGAGGCCAGGGTGGCATGGCCGCACAGATCCACCTCGGTTGCGGGCGTGAACCAGCGCAGCTCGTAACCATCGCCGCGGCGCACGAAGAAGGCGGTCTCGGAGAGGTTGTTCTCGGCCGCGATGGCCTGCATGGTGGAGGCTTCCAGCCACTGGTCAAGCGGGCAGACGGCCGCAGGGTTGCCGGCAAACAGGCGGCCCGTGAAGGCGTCGATCTGGTAGAGAGGGAGTCTCACGATAGAACCAGTGTAGCCTTGCCCCTCGGCACGCGCCCGCGGTACGCTCGGTCTCATGCGGGTGTGGCTCTTGCTTTGCGTTTTGCTCCAGGCCCCGGCCCCGCGCCCGAACCTGAATGCCGGCGATATGGCCCCGGAGCTGACCCTGCCCTCCACGACCGGGGGCGACGTGAAGCTCTCCGATCTCCGGGGCAAGAAGGGCGTGGTGCTGGCGTTTGTTATCAAGGCCTTCACCGGCAGTTCGACTCAGGAAATGCAGGCATACCAGGCTGGCATCCAGAAGTTCGAGGAGAGCGGGTACCAGGTGTTTGGAATCGGCACGGACGATCTCGATTCGCTGAAACGCTGGGCGGCGGAGCTGAAGCTCACTTTTCCGCTGCTGAGCGATTCCGACGGGAAGGGCGCGCAGGCGTACGGCGTACTGATGGAGACGCACAAGCTGGCCTTCAGGACCACGTTCGTCATCGACCGCGACGGCCGGATTCAGTACGTCGAGAGGGGCGGCGCCGCCATCGACCCGAACGGCGCCATCACGGCGTGTTCGCAGCATTCGGCGGTGGGGCACTAGCCGCCTGTACCAGCCTTCGCACGGGGTCGAGGATCACGATGAGCAGCTCGACCTGAGGCTTCCTCGCACGGTCCAGAAGCTCCGGCCAGCCTGGAGGCGCGGACGAATCGAGGGCTTGGAGGCCGGCCGCGGCCACAACCGAGACGTCGCGCGAAACCGGTTCGATTTCGGCGGCCAGGGAGGACGCGCTGAAGACCGGCTTCAGCGCTTCGTACTGGTCTCGCCACGCGGTGAGCCGCTGGCGGACGCGCTCGCGCTGGGTCTGGTCGCCCGCCAACAGCGCATCCACTGCTTCCGAGAACTCACGCGCCGCGGCGCTTTCGGCCGGCGTGGCGTCCACCATGCGATTCAGCGGCCTCGACGACGTGTAATCCCGCGCTGCGTGGCGCCCATAACCCTTCACCGGCTCGAGGGCTGCGGCCAGCGTCCGGAGCGCGCCCGCGGGGCGGTCACCGGCGATGCGATCCAGCATCGGCCCCTGAACCGAGCGATGCGTCAGGCCTAGATACTCGAGCCGCACGCTGGCCGATTCCAGCCGGCGATACATGGAGCCGACATCGGTCACGTCGGGTGCGGACCAGAGGCGCTCGGCGATAGCGGCCATTCGCGGCCAGATCCGGAAATCGGCATTTTCGCTGTCGATCAACTCGGACCACTGGCAGGCTTCCCCGCCCAGGACGCGGGACTTCTCGGCGGCGCTTAGCCCGGCCGCTTCCCCGCCCAGCGGATCGATGCCGTAGTGGAAAGCCGCCGGCTGCATCAGGTCCAGGTAGTAGCCGTTCGAAAGGATCACCTGATGGCCCTGCCGCGCCGCGTCGGCGAGAACCCGCGAGTTGCGCCAGACCTGCACCACCGAGCTTTTGGCCAGCGCGGGGTCGAGGATTTCGTCCCAGCCGATCACCTTCTTGCCGTGCGCCATCACGATGGCGTGGACGCGTCGGCTGAAGTACGCCTGCAGGGCTTCGTTGGTCTTGAAGCCGTGCGCGCGCTTGAACCGGCGGATGCGAGGCGTGCGGTCCCAGTCCTTGCCGTTGACCTCGTCGCCGCCGGTGTGGAAATACTCATCGGGAAACAGCGCCGCCATTTCTCCGATGAAGGCGTCGAGGAACCGGAAGGTCGGTTCGCGGCTGGGGTCCATGCAGGGATCGAACACACCAAAACCGCGCTCGATGTGGTACGGTCCCGGCGCGCTGGCCAACTCGGGGTAGGCCGCGAACCAGGCCGTCGAGTGGCCTGGCATGTCGAACTCGGGCACCACGCGGATGCCGTGCTCGCGGGCGTAGGCGATGACGCGCCGGACCTGGTCCTGGGTGTAGTACAGGCCGTCGGAGGCCAGTTGCTGCAGCTTGGGAAAGCGGCGGCTCTCGACGCGAAAGCCCTGGTCGTCCGAGAGGTGCCAGTGAAGCACGTTGAGCTTCACGGCGGCCATGCCGTCGAGGTTGCGCTCGATCGCCTCCACGGGCAGGAAGTGGCGCGAGACGTCGATCATCAGGCCGCGCCAGGCGAAGCGCGGCTTATCCTCGATGCGCAGCGCCGGCACGGCAAACCCGCCCGGGCCGGGACCTACGAGCTGGAGGAAGGTCTCGATCCCGTGCAGCGCGCCGACAGGAGTGGCGGCTGCGATGCGCGCCTGTTGGGGAGTGACGTCGAGCCGGTAGGACTCGTCTTCGCGCGGCGATTGCACCCTTTCGCCCGGCCCCTGGCACTCAATCACCAGGGTCGCGGTGGCGGCGTCGCCCTGAGCGGGCGGGATCGGGATGCCGGTATGGCGGGTCAGCCGCGCGGGGAGGCGGGCGGCGGCGGCGGTGAGGCGTGGGTCGCGGTAGCCGGCCAGGGCGATACGGAAGGTCACATCGATGGCCAGCTTGCCGTCGCCCCAGGAAATCGACGCAGGCAGGGGCATGAGATCCGGGGCCGGGGTCGCTGCCGGGGCTCCAAGCGCAGCCGCGGCGAGGGCGGCGAGTGCTCTCATCATCCACACGATCTTCGCACGACGGGAACCCGCGGCTCGCTCATCGCCCTCCGGTCCGCTAGGCTCTGCGCAGCTAGCCTGCCTTGCCGGAAGCCAACCTATCCTCGCCGTGGATAACCCCGACGAAGCGCCCCCAATAGGACTTCAGGAACTCCAGAAGGAATTTCGCGCTGACGAAAGCGGCATAGTCGCCAAATGGCTCGTGCTGGTCCGTGTGGAGATGGTCCCCGAAGTCCTGAACTCCTTTTACGACGATGAAGGGAACCGGGGGGCACGCCAGCACCGCGGCACGAGCGATGCCATACGCCTCCATGTCGATTCCACGAAGCGCCCGATCCCTCGACTGGATGCCTTGAACGATGCTCTCGTTCGCCAGAACGCCGGCGCCCGATCCGATGTTTCCCGCGTGCGCTCGCAGCATGGTTGGAGGCTTCCCCGTGTTGCCACCTGGCCATGCGTCTTGCACCTTCCGAAGCGCCTCCTCATTCGTTTCCCAAAACTGCTCCAGGTCGCCGCCCAGGGTCGCGTTCATGGGAACGAAGTTGTAATCCGGCTGCGGTCCCTCCGGAAACAGCTTCCCGGAACCGTAATCGTACGCCTGCGCGGCTACGATCAGGTCACCGCGGCTGACATCTCCGCCGACGCCCGCGCAGATGCCTGTCATGGCTATAAGCTTCGGGCTCAAGGCGTGTATGGCCTGGGTGGTGAGCGTGGCGGCATCGACCATGCCCATGCGTCCCTGCTTGGCCTTTACGACGGTAATTTCATACCCGCAGAGTTCAGTCTTCGCAAAGGAATAGGAGAACTCCCGGTCCCCCGCATTGGACCAACTCAGGGGCCACGCCTTCCCCAGCTGTCTCAACTCCTCTTGAGTGGCAACCAGGATCACGATGTCTGCCCTCTCGGGTCCCTTGTTGTAAAGGGGAAACCGCGGGCCGGCTTCTTTGTTGTCTTCCGCCGTTCTCCGGTTCTGGTCTGGCACGACCGGCGTGACGTTCGCTCCGTCGCCTACGGAAGGGCCCGGCTGGCGGGAGCGCCAACCCGGCCTCGCCGCGATGCGGTCGATCTTGTCGAATAACGCCTTCTCGTCGTACTCACCCATGGCGCATGCCTCACGCGCCCGCGCCTTGCAGGCGTGCGCGGAGTCTTTCTTCGTACCGCTTCAATTCGGCTATCAGGCGGGCAATCAGCACGAGCCTTTGCTTGTAGTCTGGCGCCCCGTCAAGCTCCTTCAGCACAAGGTCGGCTTGTTCCGACTTTTGACTGAAAGATTTCGTAGTCAAAATGAAGCGGATCTTGGCCCACCGCTGCTGAGTCCGCTGGAAAGCCTCGCGAAACTCTTCGTTCGACATCTTCAGGCCTTCATCCAAATGGAAGTACGGCATTCTCCTGTCGATGAAGGTGAAGTAAAGGGCAAACACCTGCGCCTTTTTGTCGCGCAGCAATGGATTATGCAGAGTGTCCCAGAGCGAGCGGTAAAAGTCGTCCTCGCTGAGATTCTCCTTGAGCACCACGCCGAACATCTCGTCGACAAGGCTGCCGTACCTGTCCTTCAGCGCGTTCTTCTCGTCCTCCGAGATGGGAGCGCCCATGTCGAGCTCTTCGCTGCTCTCGTCGTCATCGAAATGCTCGGCCGCATGCCGCAGGACCAAGTGCTGCTGATCCTTCGGCGCTTGTTCGATGACTCCGAAAAGACCGTAACAGATATTGATCTTCTCGCCCCTGGCGGTGGCCAGAATCACGCTGACTCGCGTGCAGCACTCGTCCTTACTTAACTGCGGTTTTGCGTCGCCCATGATACGCTCCTCAGAGTCAATGCTGGTCCGGGTTCCCGGGCCCGGTGTTGGGGGTCTGGTCTCCTGGCGGCCGCGACGGCACGATCGGCAGCCAGGAGGCATGCGTCTGCTGGACGATCGTGGAAGCTCTTTCTGCCAGCAGTTTCTCCGGCGAATTCGTATCGCCGTATTCGGACAGACGAAACTTATACCGTGTTTCCTCATACTCCAGTTGGCGCTGGGCACTGCGGTAAAGCGTCCAGAGCCGCTGAGGATTGCGCAGCTGCAGCCAGGCGCTGGAAGCCGCCGCAAGTGTCGAAAGCACGGCGGGAAGGATCTTGCTGACCAGCTCGCCGTGCCCAAGCGTAATCAGCAGAGGCGCCGCGAGACTGCCTGAGATCGTCGCCCCGAACAGGAGCAGCGCCTCACGCTTCTTATGGCCGGCCTTTCGGTCGAAATGCGAAATCCAATTGCGACAATACTCGACTGCCGTCGTAGCAGGTACGCTGTCGCCTCCGAGACCGGCCGCGCCCTGCTCTTGCGTTAGAGGCCGCTGCATAAATGTCCGCTCTTTGACCGATAGTGTAGCATTTGCCATAGCGAACGCACCGGTCGGGGGCAACGGCGCTAGCGGGCTTCGCCCTGCATGCGCTTTTCGCGGCGGCAGCGGATCTGGCGGACGGCATAGATGCGGCGTCCCTGAGTCTCGAAATAGGTGCGCATCAGAATCTCGCCCAGCAGGCCGGTGCAGAACATCATCAGGCCGGCCAGCAGAAGCAATCCGCCCGCCATCATGAGCGGTCCGTGCTCGGTAGCGATGTCGTGTCCGCTGGTGAGTTTGTAAATCGCGAGCCAGCCGAGAATGCCGCCGCCGCAGACGGTGCTCGCCAGGCCCAGGTTGCCGAAGAAGTGCATGGGGCGGGTGAAGTAGCTCAGCAGGAACTTGATGGTGACGATGTCGAAAAGCACGTGCAGCGTCCGCCCGAGCCCGTAGTGCGAGCTGCCGCTGGGGCGGACGATGTTCTGAATCGGCACCTCGGCCACGCGCGCCCCGTAGAAGCTCGCCAGCGCGGGGATGAACCGGTGCAGCTCGCCGTACAGGTGAATGTCCTTTAGGATCTCGGCGCGGTAAGCCTTGAAGGTAGTGCCAAAGTCGTGGAGCTCGATGCCTGATAGCTTGGCCATCAGCCAGTTGGCGATTCGCGACGGCAGCTTCCGGGTCAGCGGGTTGTCGACGCGGACCTTGCGCCAGCCGCTGGCAATGTCATAACCCTCGTCGAGCTTGGCGAGCAGGGCGGGGATGTCTTCGGGCGCGTGCTGCAGATCGCCGTCCATCGAGACCACGATCTCGCCCGCGGCTTCGTGGAACCCGGCGGCCAGCGCCGCGGTCTGGCCGAAGTTCCTGCGCAACTGCATCACCTTCAGGTGCGCGTCGGTCTCGGCCAGGTTGGCCAGCAACTCGAAACTGTGGTCGGTCGAGGCGTCGTCGACAAAGACGATCTCGTAGGGCTGGCCGACGGCGGTCAGCACCGAAGTGAGCCGGTCATAGAGCGGCAGCAGCGCCGGCTCTTCGTTGTGGACCGGGATGACGACGGAGATCATGGCCTTGAGACCAGTGTAGCAGCCGACCAAAGGCGCTCGTTGCCCGTTGCCCGTTGCCCGTTGCGGCTGCGCACCGCACCGATCCCGGCAGCGAAGCTTACGAAGCCCGCGACAGGATCAACGGGCAACGAGCCACGAGCCACGAGCTGCTTACAGCGTCGTCGCGCCTTCGCCCAGTTTGACCGACAGCTTCACGGTGCGGCCGTTGCGGAAGACGGTCAGATCTATGCTGTCGCCGGGACGGTGGCGGCTGAGGGCGCGGGTCAGCGCGTCGCGGCTCTCCACGGCCCTGCCGTCCACGTTCATGATGAGATCCCCGCCCACCTCGATCTGGTACATGCCGACCACGACGGTGCGGCTGGCGCCCCGCAGACCGGCCTTTTCGGCGGGCGAGTCGGAATCGACGCGGACGATCAGCAGGCCGCCCTCGGCCGGCAGTTCGAGCGCCTCCGCCACTTCGCCCACCACGTACATCACCGCGACGCCCAGCCGCGGCGGCGCGAACCTTCCGCGGGCGGCGTATTCGTTGAGCATGACTTTGGCGCGGTTGATGGGCAAGGCGAAACCGATGCCGATGTTCGACCCCGGACCGTAAATCGCGGTGTTGATGCCGATCACGCTGCCGTGCGAATCGAGCAGCGGCCCGCCGCTATTGCCGGGGTTGATGGCGGCGTCGGTCTGGATCATGTTTTCGAGGGTGCGCCCGCTCTCGTCCCGCAGGCTGCGGCCGAGCGAGCTAATGACACCGGTGGTCAGCGTGCCTTCCAGGCCGAACGGGTTGCCGATGGCCAGCACTTTCTGGCCGACTTGCAGGGGATCGGAATCGCCCAGGCGCAGGAACGGCAGCTTCTTGCGCGGGCTGATCTGAATGAGCGCCACGTCGTTGGCGGCGTCGCGCGCCAGCACGCGGGCCTTGTATTTCGACTGGTCGGTCAGCGTAATCTCGAGTTCCTCCGCACCGGCGACCACGTGATTGTTGGTCAGTATCCGGCCACTGTCATCCACCAGGAAGCCCGAGCCGGTGCCCTGTTGCGGCGTGATTTCCAGGAACCAGTTGCGGCGGTAGACGGTGCTGGTGATGTTCACCACCGCCGTGTGCGAGCCGTGGTAGATCTCGATGTTGTTGGTCTCGTCGGTCCCGAGGCCGGCCGAGTGGGCGACGTCCGGACCGGACCAGATCGGCCCCGAGGGCGCCGCGCCGAAGTGGAACGGGCTCCAGCGCGCAACCGATGTGACATAGACGAATGCAGCCACGAGCAACGTGGCCAGGAACAGGCTCCGTAGTCTCATTGCGAAACGCTCCTCGAAGGCGCCGGGGTCCGGCCGAGCGCCCGATAGACCTCCCTAACCTGCCGCAAGGTGTCTTCTTTCTGGCCCGAAGTGTCGATGACGTAATCGGCGTACTTCCGTTTCTCCTCGAGCGGCATCTGGCGCTCGATCCGCGCCAGCGCCTTCTCGCGAGAAAGCCCGCGGCCGATAGCGCGCTCGATCTGCTGCTCGGGCGTGGCGACCGCCAGGACGATCTTGTCGAACCGCTTGTAGCTGCCCGTTTCGATCAGAATTGCCGCTTCCATCACCGCAATGCCGCCGGGATCCCGGGCTGCGATCTCCTGTAGGATCTCCTCCTCGCGCCGGATCACAGGCGGGTGCACCAGGCTGTTCAGCTTGGCTAGGCGGTCCGGCCGGTCGAACACCTCGGCCGCCAGCCGGGACCGGTCGATGGCGCCGTCCGGCGCCAGCACGCCCGGGCCGAACTCGCGGACCACGGCATCGTACGCCTCCGCGCCCGGCATCAGAACCTCGTGACCAAGCTGGTCGGCTTCGATGAGGTGACAGCCCAGGTCCGCCAGCGCCCGCCCCACGAAGCTCTTGCCGGAGGCCAATCCGCCCGTCAGCCCTACGCGGAGCATGCCTTCCCAAGCTTCCGTTCCGCGGCTTCGATGGTGTTCACCATGAGCATGGCGATCGTGAGCGGCCCCACGCCGCCTGGCACGGGCGTATAGGCGCCGGCCCTCTCCACCACGTCGATGGGATCGACATCGCCCACCAGCAGGCTGCCCTTGCGATCGAACTCCTCCAACTTCGCGGCCGAGTTCCGGAAAATGCGCGCGGCTTCCTCACGGCTCGAGATGCGGTTGGTGCCGACGTCGATCACGGTCGCTCCCGGCTTGATGAAATCGCGCGTGATCAGAGCCGGCCGGCCCATCGCCGCCACCAGAATGTCGGCGCGGGCGCAGACCTCGGCCAGGTTGGGCGTGCGCGAGTGGCAGATGGTCACCGTCGCGTGCTGATGCATCAGCAGCAGGGCGACGGGCTTGCCCACCAAGTCGCTCCGGCCGACGACCACCGCGTGCCGGCCGCAGATGGGGATCTCGTACCTCCTCAACAACTCCATGATCCCGGCCGGCGTGCACGGGCGCGGACCCGGCAGGTTGGCCGCGAGGCGGCCCAGATTCAAGGGATGCAGGCCGTCGACGTCCTTGTCGGGCGAGACCGCGAGCTGCACTTTCTTGGGGTCCATTTGCGGCGGCAGGGGAAGCTGCGGCAGGATGCCGTCAATCTCCGGCCGCTGGTTCAGAGCTTCGACCAGCTCGACGACTTCTTCAGTGGTCGCGGTCGAAGGAGGCGTCAGCTTCTCGCTGTAAATGCCGAGCGTCTGGCAGGCCTTGATCTTGTTGCGTACATAGATCTCCGAGGCCGGGTTGTTCCCCACCAGAATCACCGCCAGGCCAGGCGGGTGGCGCGCCGCTTTGAGCGCCTCCACGCGCGACAGGCACTCGGCCAGTATCTCGTCGCGAACCCGATTCCCGTGCAGGAGCGTAGCCATTCAATAGGAAGGATAACATCGGTAGTCGATGGCCGATGGCTGATGGCTGTTTGTGTCGTCATGGACTGGATTTGACCTGACCCAAGGAGCGCTACATGAGACTCACCTTCGCAGCCGCGGCGTTTTCGCTCGTGGCGCCGCTTGCCTTCTCCCAGTCCAACGCTGGAGCAGCCGGCCACTGGGAAGGCTCTATCTCGGTGCCCGGCCACGAGCTCAACATCGTGGTGGACCTCGCTCGCGGCGAGAAAGACGCGTGGAAGGGGACCATCGCCATCCCCGAGCAGAATCTCAAAGGCTTTCCGCTCTCTTCGATCAGCGTTGTGAACACGGCTGTGAAATTCGCCATGAACGGCGTTCCAGGCCAGCCCGCCTTCGATGGCAAGCTGGCTCCCGGCGGGCAGTCCATCTCCGGCAGCTTCACGCAGGGCGGCGGCACGATACCGTTCAGCATGAAGCGCACGGGAGAGGCTCAGATTGAGGAAGTCGCCAAGAGCACCAATGTCGCCAAGGCGTTTGAAGGCGCCTGGGAGGGAACGCTCGATACCGGCAGCACCCAGCTCCGCCTGGTGCTCAAGCTGGCGAACCAGCCGGACGGCGCGGCCACGGGCACGCTGACCAGCGTCGATCAGGGCGGGGCCGTGATTCCCATCGCCGTCATCACCCAGAAGGGCTCCGAGCTGAAGCTGGAAGTTCCGTCCGTCGGTGGCAGTTTCACGGGCGAAATCAGCAAGGATGCGGCGACGGTCGCGGGCACCTGGACCCAGGGAATGGGCGCCTTGCCGCTGACCTTCCACCGGCCCGCGGCGGGGCAGTAGCGTGACTCCGACGCCGATCCAGTTAACAGAAGACGAGTCGAAGGCTCTCCGGCAGCTCTCAGCGGTCACAGGCAGGTCCGTCGCCGAGTTGATCCGGAGCGCAATCGATCAGTACCTTGCCGGGAAAACAGGAGACCGCGTTGAGCGCGCCATTCGGGTAGCTGGCATGTTCTCGTCGGGGAGCCCGGACGCAAGCGCCAATCACGACTGGTACTTGGCCGAAGCGTTTGAAAGATGATGTGGTGCCGGGAGAGGGGGTCGAACCCTCATGCTCAGTGAAGAGCGCCGGATTTTGAGTCCGGTACGTCTGCCAATTCCGTCATCCCGGCGCAGGCAGTTTCATTGGCTATCGTAGCACGCGACGCTCCGTGGGCTACAATCTCTCCATGCGTGAAATCGCGGCTGAACTGTCGGGGATTGTCGAGCGGGCGGCGCGCCTCCTGCGGGAAACCAGCGACCAGGAGGCCAGCGCTCCGGCGCTGCCGGGCGGCTGGTCCCGGAAGCAGGCGATCGGCCATCTGATCGATTCGGCGTCCAACAACCACCAGCGTTTTGTGCGCGCGGCCCTGGCGGGCAGCCTGGTCTGGCCGGGCTACGACCAGAATGGCTGTGTCAGCATCCAGGCGTTTCAGGAAGCGCCCTGGCCGATGCTGCTGGACGTCTGGGAAGCGCTGAACCGCCTGCTCGCTCACGTGCTGGAGCATTTGCCGCCCGAGTCGGCCGCCGCGTCGTGCCGCATCGGGGAGCATGAACCCGTCCCGCTCGCGCAGCTCGCCCGGCAGTACATGGAGCACATGCTGCACCACCTGGATCAGCTAGGCATTCCGCGCTGATTCGCTCGCGAGTTGCCGCTTCCAGGCCTCTAGAATGGCTACCGTGGCGGTGGCGCCGATGCGGGAGCAGCCCACTTTGTAGGCTTCCAGAACGCCTTCGAGCGTGCGAACGCCTCCCGCCGCCTTGATGCGGACGTTGGGGCCGGCGTGGGCGCGCATGAGCTTGAGATCCTCGATGGTAGCGCCGGACGGAGCGTAGCCCGTCGAGGTCTTCACGAAATCCGCGCCCGCATTGGTGGCAATGCGGCACGCGACGATTTTCAACTCATCGGTGAGGTAGGCGTTTTCGAGAATCACTTTCAGCAGCGCGCCGCCTTCGTGACACGCCGCGGCCGCCTGCGCGAGCTCGGTCTCCACGTACTCGAACTGGCGCGAGATGAGCCTGCCGATGTTGAGAACCATGTCGACCTCGCAAGCGCCCCGGCGCAGCAGGTCGCGGACTTCGTAAAGCTTGGCGGCGGTGGTGGCCGATCCGTGCGGGAAACCCGCCACGGTGCTCACTCCAATTCCGCTGCCTTCCATGGCACGCACCGCCGTGTCGACGTCGCACGGGCGCACGGTCACGGTCGCCACCTTATACTCACGGGCGACGCGGCAGCCTTCGAGAACCTGCGCATCCGGCAGCTCCGGCCGCAGTAGCGAGTGGTCGATCAACTTCGACACATCCTCGAAAGTCGCCAGCGGCGGGCGGGTGTGCTCGGTGCTCATGCTCGAAGCTCCTGTTACTGCTTCTTCCGATGGGGCGCGGCGGCAGTGACCGTCAGGCCCATGCTCGCCAACTGGGCCTTGGCCTTGGCGGCCAGGTCCGAACGCGGAGCCCGGGCGTAGACCGCGCGGAACTCGTTGGCGGCCTTGGTGCGCTCGCCCATCTGGAAAAGGGTCCGCCCCTTCATGTACATGGCGTCCAGCGTCTTGTTGTTGTCCGGGAAGCGCTCGAGCACCGCATCGAACGCCTGGAGCGCGTTCTCGTAATCCTTCCGGGTGTAATAGATCTCGCCGACGTAATACTGCGCGTTGGGCGCCATCTCGGAGCTGCCATAGAACGTCAGGTAGTCGCTGTACTCCTTCTGCGCGATGTCGTAATTGCCGCTGTCCTTGTCGCGCATGGCGTTGGCGTAGAGCGACTCGGAGGTGACGCCCGCCGGCGGAGCGGCGGAGGCGCCTGGTGTACCGCCGGCCGGTGCGGGCGGAGCGGGCGGCGCCGAGATGACCTTCACGGTATTGTTCAGGTCGATCAGGCCCTGCTGAAGCTTGGCGAGCTTCGAGGTGACGTCGTCCAGAGAGACGCGCATGGACTGGAATTCGTTGGCCATGGAATCGACCTTAGTCCCGACGGACGCCACCGGGCTGGACAGGCTCTTGTCGAGGAGGGCGATGTTGGTGTTCACCTTGTTGATGCTGTCGATCGCCTGCTGCAACAGGGCCGTGATCTTGCCCATATTCTCGCTGTCGGATTGTTGCAGGCTGCGCACTTGGTCCTGAAGCGCGGCGACGTCGCGCTGCAAATCGACAAACTCTCTCTTCTGAGCGAAAGTGAGACAGGGAAGCAGACACAGAACGAACAAGCCAAGCGCTAAGGAACGCATTTCGAGATCCTCCTAGGGAAAACCGGGGACAGGGTATGCTGTCCCCGGTTTTGCGGCCGGCTTATTGAGCCGCCGCGAAATGGTCGTGCCGGTTCTTTTGGTAGCACTCCTCATTGGACTCGGTGCACACCGGCCGCTCCTTGCCATAGCTGACTGTCTTCAGCTTGTCGGCGGGAACGCCCAACTGCACCAGGAAGTCCTTAGCGGCCGTGGCGCGGCGGTCGCCCAGACCGATGTTGTATTCGGCAGATCCGCGTTCGTCGCAATTGCCTTCGATCTGCACGACCGCGTCGGGAATCTCCGTAAAGATCTGCTTCAGCGACTCCGCGTCGTGGGTCAGAGCGGCCCGGGCGTCATCGCGAATATCGCTCTTGTCGTAGTCGAAGTAGGCGTCCTGCACCTCGCTCGAAAGAAGCTCGCTGAGAGTCTTCTTGGGCGCCGGCGTCGGCGTGGACGGTGGCGGCGGCGGCGCGGTCACGGTCACGGTGGCCGTGGCGGTGTCGCTCCCTCCCGGGCCGCTGGCGGTCAAGGTATAGGTCGTCGTATCGGTTGGCGAAACCTGGCGCTCGCCCCGGGCGGTCACGGTCCCGATTCCCGGCGCGATGGAAATGTCGGTAGCATCGCTCACCGACCAGCGGAGAGTGGCGGACTGGCCGCTCTCGATGGTGCCCGGCTCGGCCGAGAACTGAATGGCGGGCTTGGGCGGTGGCGGCGTCGGCGTCGGCGTCGCTGCCGGCGGCGGCGGTGGTGGCGGCGGCGGTACCTTCTTCTTGCAGCCGGCCGCGAACAGAATCAGAGAGACGGACAACAACACAGCACCGATCTTGCGCTTAGTCATCCTGAAGTGCCTCCTCGAAGTCGATCTCGTTCTTTCTCATTCTCTACTTTCCCCACACAGGCTGAGTGTTGATGCCCTGCGTGGTCAGTTGCTTGAGCTGGGTCCCGTCCGCCAGCATGGTCCAGATCTGCTCGGAACCGCTGCGGTTGGACGAGAAAACGATATGGGCCCCGTCCGGCGCCCAACTCGGGTGTTCGTTGCGACCCGCGTCGTGGGTTAACTGATTGTACGTCCGGGTCGCAACGTCCATGATGAAAACGTTGTAGTGGCCGGGGGCGTACCCCTTGGTCCAGGAGAACGCGATGTGCTGGCCGTCGGGGTTCCAGGCCGGATTCACGGCCTCGCCTTCCCCGTCGCTCAGCCTCTGCACGTCGCTGCCCTCCATGCTCATGCGGTAGATCTGCGGCATTCCCGAGCGGTCCGAGATGAACACCATCTCCGTGCCCGTCTTCGGATTCACCTTCGGCTCCATGTCGATGGCCTTCGAGTAGGTGACCCGGCGCATTCCGCTTCCATCCAGATTCGCGATGTAAATCTGAGCCCAGCCCGTGACAGAAGAAGCAAATAAGATCTGCTTCCCGTCCGGGGTGAATTCCGGGGTCGCTGTCAGCGGTGAAACTTCATTATAGAAAGGGATTCGTCTTCCTGTCTCAAGCGACAGGACCTGAATCGCCGGACTGCCGTGCGCGAAGCTGCAGAACGCCAGGCGCGTGCCGTCCGGCGAGACGGCGGGCATGATGGACAAGGACTTGTAGAAAGTGAGCTGCTTCTGGTTCGAACCGTCGGCGTCCACCGACCAGATCTCTTTGAGGCCGCGGGCGCGCTCGCTGGTGAAGTAGATCTTCGTGTTCCACAGGCTGGGGGTGCCGAACTGCTGGAGGATGTCGGCCGCAAACTCGTGCGCCACCTTGCGGGCGCCGTCCTCTCCCAGCGGTTCCAGATAGGTCTTCCCGAGGACTTTGGCGGCGGCCAGCGGCTGGCCGGCGTTGTAGAGCCAGCCGCGCAAAACGAACTGGCCAGACTCGGCGCCGGTGTAGCCGAAGGCCAGATAGCCGGCGCTCACCGGCGGCGATGCCCAGTCGGAAAGCCACAGGCCCCCTCCGTTCGGACGGACGTTGGCGCTGGATCGCGCCGCGGGCGGCTCCGGGCGAAAGTCCTGCGGCTGCTGCGGCGTCTGCAGCCAGTACAGGCTCTTGGGAATCAGGCGGAAGATGCCGGAGCTGTCCAGATCGTTCCACAGCGTCTCGTTGAAGGCGTTCATGTACTGCTGCGCCTCGCCCGAGCCGCGCAGGTCCGGCACTGCCAGAGCCTTGCGCTCTCCTCCTACGATATGGATGACGACGTCGCTCTGCTGCGCCCAGACGACGAGCGCCGCTGCGGCAACGCAGAAAGCGGCGATCCAAACGGTTTGTCTTCTCATCGCTTCAGTGTGAACCAGATCTCGATGTTAGCGCTCGTGCGCTCGTACCCCTGGGGAAGCGGCGGGAAAGGCGCCGCCTCATAGATGGCCCGCTGCGCGGAGTAGTCCAGCGTGCGGTTGCCGCTCCCTTGCAGGATCTTCACAGTGCCGATCGAGCCGCTGCTTTGGATCTCGAAGGTGACGATCACCGTGGGCGCGGTCTGAATCCGCGAGTCGATGTCTTCGGTGCGCCACTTCTGGGCGACGCGCTGCTCGATCAGGTCGCGGTATCCGCCGAAACGATATCCGAACGCGCTGGCCGTCCCCATTTGCACACCGCCCGTGCCGGCCTGCTGGCCGTACATCGGCGAGCTGAGGGCCTGGCCGGAGCTGCTGTAGAGCTGGTTGGGACGGTCGGGCGAAGAGCGATATTGCGAGTACTGCTGGGGGCGGGTGTAGGTCGGCTTGCGCGGCACTTTGTGCGCCGGGATGGGCAGGGCGTCCGGATCGACGGCCGGCGCCTTCTTCGGCTCCGGCTTGGGAGGCAGAGGCACGTGGGACGTGGTGTTGTCGGCCAGGGGGTTGGTGGGACCCGTGCGCCCCGGCAGCGGAATCTGCCGGATCGGCGTGATTCCCACCGACGAGCCGCCCGGCGAATGGGGGTTGCCCCACTCCAATCCTCCGTGCATGCCGAGCGAGCTGTAGATCGCGATCGACGAAAACAACACTACATGCAACCCCGTGGAAAGCGCAAAGAACCGGCTCAACCGGTCGTGCTGTTCGAGAGTGTCGACCCGTCCGGACATGTCGCTCAGCGCCGCCCGGCGCCCTTCTCGGCTTCGTCCACCGGCTGCGTGACCATGTTGATGTTCTTGATGTGCGCCTCGTTCAGGGTGCTCACCACCTGCGCGATCACGTCCCAGATGGCATCCTTGTCGGCCCGCACGTAGACCCCGGTCACAGCGCCGAACCGCTGTTTGACCGCGTCGCCGAGCTCGAGGAGTTTGATCTCCTTGTCGTTGAGGTATAGCGCGCCGCTCTTGGTGACGGTGACGACGGGGAGCTCCTGGGCGGAGGTCCGCGACTGGTTGACCGCCGGCACATCGACTTCCATGCCGAACTCCATCACGTGCGCGGTCAGCATGAAAATCACCAGCAGCACCATGACGACATCCACCAGCGGGACGATGTTCATCTCGGCCAGCGCGTTCATGCCGCGGAACCGGCTGCGGCCGAAACCCGCGTTGCCGCCCATCGAGAAGGCCATCGCTTATCCCTCGAAGTTCCTTTCCGAGAGGTTGAGGAACTCCAGGCAGAAATCCTCCATCCGCGCGCCGATCTCGCGAATGACGTACCCGTAGTAGTTGTAGAAAATGGCGGCGGGGATGGCCGCCGCGAGGCCCATGGCCGTCGCGACCAGCGCTTCCGAAATGCCGGGAGCCACCGCACGCAGGCTGGCGCTGCCCGCCAGGCCGAGACCCTGGAAGGCGTCGATGATGCCCCACACCGTGCCGAACAGGCCGATGAACGGACTTACCGTGGCCGTGGTGGCCAGCCAGTTCATGTTGCGCTCGAGCTTGCCGACTTCCTCGCTGACGCCGAGCTGCAGCGCGCGTTCCAGGGCCACCTGGTTGGTCACGCTGCCGCGCGCTTTGATCTGGTGGGTGACCTCGTCGTAGCCGAAGTCGAAAACGGTGGCGAGCGGGCAGGGCCGGAACTGTTCGCTCACAACCGCCACGGCCTGAAGGCCGGAGGCTTTGCGAAACGCCCGCAGGAAGCGCCCGTTGGCCGAGCGCGCCTTCCCAAAGCTCATCCACTTGGAGAAGACGATCGCCCACGAGACGATGGAAGCGATCAGCAGAATGCCGAACACGGTGAGTTGCAAAGGCTTGGCACGACTCACCATGTCCCAGATGCTGTACTGCAACAAGAATGCAGCGGGCGTCGAGAGCGGATTCAAACAGGCTCCTCCCTGAATTCCTATCATAGCGGTCCGGCACGGACAGCGCGCACCGGCCGCGTGGGATAAGCTTCAGATTGTCCTCTTCAGCTCTTCGCAACGCGGAGGGACGCCGATGAGCTTGCGCCACGACGGACGCTTTCCGGTCTATAATCTCCTCGATGCTCCTCGAGTTGGTGGTCGAGAACTACGCCGTCATCGAGCGCGTGCAGGTGCGGTTCCAGCGTGGGCTCAATCTGCTGACCGGGGAAACGGGCAGCGGAAAGTCGATCGTAGTGGATGCGCTGGGGCTTTTGTTCGGCGGGCGCGCGTCTCAGGAATCGGTGCGGACGGGCGCAGCGCGGGCGCGCATCTCGGGCGTCTTCGAGGTTCCGCGGGAGGCGGCGTTCACGCGCCTGCTCGAATCCGCGGGCCTCGAAGCCGAGGACGGCGAGCTGATTCTCGAGCGCGAGATCTCGGCGGAAGGCAAGTCGCGCGCCTTCGCCGGCAGCCGCCCCATCACGGTCGGCCTGCTCCGGGATCTGGCGCCGTTCCTGGGCGACATCCACGGGCAACACGAACAGCAGATGCTGTTTGCCGCCGGCGCCCAGCTCGCCATGCTGGACGCTTTCGCCGGCTCGGCGGATCCGGCCGTTCGCGTGGCCTCGACCTTCGAGGAGTGGCGGAAAGTCAGCCGCGAGCTGGAAGACTTGGAGCGGAGCGAGCAGGAAAAGCTGCGGCTGCTCGATCTGTGGAACTTCCAGCGCAAAGAGATCGAGAGCGTCGCGCCGAAACCGGGCGAAGATGCGGAGCTCGAGCAGGAACGGCGCGTGCTCCAGAACACGGCGCGCCTCGAGGAAGCCGCCAACACCGTCTACACGGCCCTCTACGATGCGCCGGAATCCGCGCTGGCCGAGGTGCGCGTGGCCCTGCGACGCCTGGAGGACCTGCTGCGCATCGACCCGCGACTGGAAGCGGCGCGGGAAGGACTGGCGGGCGCCGCCATCGCCATCGAAGAGGCTTCCTACGCCGTCCGCGACTACCTCTCGCACCTGGAGGCCAACCCGGCGCGCCTGGAAGAGATCGAATCGCGACTGGCCGGCCTCGAACGGCTGCGCCGCAAGTACGGCGCCACGGCCGAGCAGATCCTGGCGTTCCTCGGCCAGGTGCGGGGCGAGATCGAATCGGTCGAGACCGCGGGCGAGCGCAAGGCCGAGCTGACGCGCGAGCGGAAGCGGCTGGCGGTCGCGTTCGAAGAGGCGGCGGGCGCGCTTTCCGAGCGGCGGAGGGAAGCCGCGCGCAAGCTCGAGAAGCGGGTCGAGACGGAGCTGGCGAGCCTGGCCATGGAGCGCACGAGATTCCAGGTGGTGCTCGGCGCGGCGGCGTGGTCGGAGAGCGGCATCGACGCCGTGCAGTTTTTGGTTTCGCCCAACGTAGGCGAGGAGCCGCGCCCGCTCGAAAAGGTCGCTTCGGGCGGCGAGGTTTCCCGCATCGCGCTGGCGCTCAAGACCTGCGTAGCCGCCGCCGGGCGCCGCACTGAGCGCGTCCATCCGACGCTGGTCTTCGACGAGGTGGACGCCGGGGTCGGTGGCCGCGCCGCCGAAACCGTGGGCCGCCGCCTGAAGCAGTTGGCGGCTTCGAACCAGGTGCTGTGCGTGACGCACCTGCCGCAGATCGCCGGCTTCGCCGACCACCATTTCTACGTCGAGAAGAAGGAGGCGGGCGGGCGCACCGTAGCCGAGATCGAGGAGCTGGCAGGCGAGGCGCGCACGCGGGAGATCGGGCGGATGCTCTCGGGCGAGCGCCTGACCCGCGAGGCGCTGAAACAGGCCGAGCAGTTGTTGAAGATCGGGTCGGAATAGCGCGCGCCGCGGCGGGGGTTCAGTATACTAAGAACAGACCCCGTCCCGAGCCGGTGAGGTGCGAGAGTGGTTGAATCGGGCGGTCTCGAAAACCGTTGAGGGGGTGACTCCTCCGTGGGTTCGAATCCCACCCTCACCGCCATATTACTCAGCCGCAGCAATCCGTACAGCCAGGTGCCTGCCAACGCGCTGCCGATGGCCACGATCATCACCGTTACGCCATTGCCAACGAGCGCGAAGAGTGGCCCCGGACAAGCTCCCGTAAGCGCCCAGCCCAGGCCGAACATCGTGCCACCAATCGCGTATCGAATGCCTAGGCCCAGGCGCTTGGGGGGAATCGAGATCGGCTCGCCCGAGAGAGTCTTCAGCCCCAGCCATCGATTGCCCTCCGGTTTGAGTGCCTGAACGTCTGTTTCCCCATCATACATAACAATGTCAATCAAAATACTGCCATACAAAACTATCACGCTCGCAGACGTACGCATTTCTACTGTAACATATTCATAAACATCTACTTGCATTGATTCTCTTCGGGACTGCCCCGCTTCGATGCGGGGGCGATCAGGATAGAAGGCCTTGCCGTTACAGCGATATGGTCATATACTCTATCTAGAATGTATACTTTGGTTCGCCGGTCGTGAGAGGACGGCGACAACTCGGCAGCGGAGGAACGCATGAGGGTGTTGATTGTTCCGGGCTGGAACGGCTCCGGTCCGGGTCACTGGCAGACGATTTGGGAACGCAAGAACGGCTATGAGCGGTTGCAACAGCGCGATTGGCAGAACCCGGAGGTCGAGGAATGGACCGCCAGGCTGGCGGCGGCCATCTCCCGGCGCGCCGGAGACGTGGTTCTGGTGGCGCACAGCCTGGGCTGCCTCACGGTCGAGCGTTGGGCGGCGTCTTATCCCCGCAGCGCCTCCCAGGTGCAGTGCGCGTTGCTGGTCGCTCCGCCCGATATTGGGTCGCGCCCGGTCTGTCCGCTGCCGCTGCGCCGCTTCGCTGCCAGGGGCTCCGCGCTGCCGTTTCCCTCCGTCATTGTGGCGAGCGAGAACGACCCTTACGGCACGTTGCAGTTTGCCAAACAGACCGCGCGTGCCTGGAAGAGCCGGCTCGTGAACGCAGGTCACGCCGGGCACATCAACGTCGATTCCGGTCACGGTCCATGGCCCGCGGGCGCACAGCTTCTGCGCGGCCTGATTGCAGACGTTCCCGAACAACGCTGGAGGTCGGCGTCATGACAGTCCCAGAGACGGCCGCACCCGCGAAACCGCCCCACCAGCGTGCGACGTGGCCCAAAGCGCTGCTGGTGATGGCGCATCCGGACGATGAATACGCGCTGGCCGCGACCACCTATCGCCTGACCCGCGAGATCGGCGGAGTAGCGGACCACGTCGTGGTCACCAACGGGGAAGGAGGCTACAGGTACGCAGCCCTGGCCGAGACCGTCTACGGCGTCGCGATCGCGCGAGAGCCCGACGGACGCGCCAACCTGCCGGCAATCCGGAAGCGCGAGACCATCGATGCCGGCCGAATCCTGGGAATCCGCAACCATCATTTCCTCGACCAGACCGACTCGGGCTTTGCCGGGAGGTGTGCGGACGCAAGCTGTTCCGACTGGGATTCGGTGCGCGTCCGGACAGCCCTGGCGGATCTGCTGAAACGCGAGTCGTACGACTTCCTCTTCATTCTGCTGCCGAGGGAAGACGCGCACGGCCACCATCGAGCGGTGGCCCTGTTCGTGCTCGAGGCCGTTGCGAGTCTCGACGAAGCGCGCCGTCCTGTCGTCTTGGGAGTGGAGGCGGGCCGGACGGAGGAGAATTCCTATCCCTTCGCGGGCTTGCCAGACCACCCTCTAACGCGCCCGGCGTCGCTTGCGCCTGTGTTCTCCTTCGACCGGAACAAAGGGTTCGGGCACAACATTGCGCTGAGCTACCAGATCATTGCGAACTGGGTCATCGCCGAACATAAATCGCAGGGGCTGTTCCAAACGGATTACGGCAAGCACGATGCCGAGCGCTTTTGGGCTTTCGGCATCACCCCACGAGCCGGCGAAAGAGCGGGGGAGCTTGCCCGGCGGATCTTGCAGCCAACCGCAGACGTCGCGAGCCTGTGTTCATCCTTGTGAGGGAAACCGGATCGCGCGGCGGGCTGCTAGTATTTCCGGACCCTCGGGTCCACGCGATCCGACCACGCGTGAATGCCGCCCGTGAGGCTGCGCACGTTGGGGAATCCCGCTTGGCGCAGAACCTGCACGGCCTTTGCGCTGCGCGTTCCCATTTTGCAGAGAGCGATGATCTCGCGGCTGGCATCGAGTTCCTGCACGCGCTTCGGCAGCTCGGCCAAGGGAATCAGTTGTCCGCCGATGTTGGAGATCTCGTATTCGTCTTCCTCCCGAACATCGAGCAGGAGCAGATTCTCGCCATCATCCAGCCGCTGCTTGAGTTCTTCTGCCTGAATCGCGGATGCGCTCATTTCGCTTGGGTCTCCTTCACGGCTCCATTGTTTCATGGATTGACCCTAAAGTCTATAGAGAATCTGGTACACTGTGATGGCGGCTCGATTCCGGCGTCGATGCGGCGAGCTTCCGTCGGGCGCTGCCCTGTAGTTTCAGTGGCATAAGCGTGGCCTTGCTGTCCCGGCTCTGCCGGGGTATAAGGAATCGTTAGGAGATACCGTCGTGGCTGATGACAATATCACACCTCAAGCTGCTTTAGGGGAACAGGCTGCATTCCAACTTGCGAATGTCACCAAGACCGTTCCCCAGTATGGGGCGATTACGCCCCGCTGGCTGGTTCGCCTTCTGGACTGGAAACCACTCGAGGCCGGCACGTTTCGCCTCAACCGCGTGGACGAGGGCAAGGCCATTGAAGTCACTTGCGGCCAGGTCGGTGAGGGCGCCCTGCCGGGGACCTACATCCAGTACGAGGAGAAGCCGAAGGAATACAAACTAAGCGCCATCAATGCGGTGCTGAACGTTCATACCCGCATTTCCGATCTCTTCGGCAAGCCCTATGACCAAACCGCGGAGCAGCGTCGACTCATCATCGAGAACGTGAAGGAGCGGCAGGAGAGCGAGTTGCTCAACAACGCCGACTACGGTTTTCTACACAACGTCGCGCCGGGCCAGCACCTGAAGACCAGAACAGGCCCGCCCACGCCGGACGACCTGGATGAACTGCTGACGAAGGTGTGGAAGGAACCCTCGTTTTTCCTGGCTCACCCTCGCACCATCGCGGCGTTCGGGCGCGAATGCACGTTTCGCGGCGTCCCCCCGCCGACCATCACGCTGTTTGGAAGCCCGTTCCTCACCTGGCGCGGCATCCCACTGATTCCGACCGACAAGATCAAGGTCAAGAACTCCGATCACAAAACCAAGATCCTGCTGTTGCGCGTGGGAGAGCGAAAACAAGGATGCATCGGACTGTTTCAGCCCGGACTGCCCGGCGAGCAAAGCCCGGGGCTGTCGGTCCGGTTCATGGGTATCGATAATCGCTCCCTGGCCTCGTACCTGATTTCGCTGTACTGCTCGAGCGCCGTGCTGACCGACGACGCCATCGCCCTGCTCGAAGATGTGGACGTGAGTAACTACCATGAGTACAAATGAGGTTGGATGGGGAGCTGGTCTGCCGGATCCGGCAGTGCTCGCGCGGATGGCCGCCGAGTTCTTGGGGGCTCTGCCTTCAGCGCCTGTAGGTGCGCCGCCGGCGGTTCCGGACGCCGACCCCGCGCCAGCGCCCACCTTCTCGTTCCTGCAGGAAGCCCGGCCGCTGTTCGGGGAGCCGGGCGCCGTTCCGGCGCAAGCGGCAGAGATCGGCGGGCCGCCCTCGCCGACAGTTCCAGGCGCCCTCGGAGCGGTGGATTCCGCGGTCCCAGCGTTTTCCTTTCTGGAAGAAGCCAGGCCGCTGTTTTCGGTTCCGCCTTCGGCGCCGGGGCCCGTGCCCGCGCTCGCACCGACTGACGTTCGGCCCGAGCCCGCGGCCCTGAACCTGTCGTCGAGGGACTTCGACGTGGAAACCATCCGGCGGGATTTTCCGATCCTGCGGGAACGCGTGAACGGCCACCCGCTGGTCTGGCTGGACAATGCCGCGACGACCCAGAAGCCGCAGAGCGTCATCGACCGCCTCAGTTACTTCTACACTCACGAGAATTCCAACGTCCACCGCGCGGCGCACGAAATGGCGGCCAGGGCCACGGATGCCTACGAGTCCGCCCGCGAAAAGGTCCGCCGCTTTCTCAATGCCTCGGCCTCGCGAGAGATCGTCTTCGTGCGCGGCGCGACCGAGGGAATCAACCTGGTGGCTCAAAGCTGGGGACGCCAGAACATCCACAAGGACGACGAGATCGTCATCACGTGGCTCGAACACCACGCCAACATCGTCCCCTGGCAGATGCTGTGTTCGGAGAAGGAGGCGCGCCTTCGCGTGGCCCCGGTGGATGACAGCGGCCAGGTGATTCTGGAAGAGTACGAGAAGCTGCTCGGCCCGAAAACGCGGCTGGTCGCCGTGCCTCAGGTCTCGAACGCACTGGGCACTGTCACGCCCGTGAACGAGATGATCCAGGCGGCTCACCGGCACGGGGCGAAAGTGCTCGTGGACGGGGCGCAAGCCGTGTCGCACATGCGCGTGGACGTCCAGTCGCTGGACTGCGATTTCTACGTGCTATCCGGGCACAAGATGTTCGCGCCCACGGGCATCGGGGCGGTGTTCGGCAAGTCCGAAATCCTAGAGGTCACGCGCCCTTGGCAAGGCGGCGGGAGCATGATCCTGGATGTGACGTTCGAAAAGACGATCTACAACGTGCCGCCGGCGCGCTTTGAGGCCGGCACGGGCAACATCGGCGCCGCCACGGGATTGGGCGCGGCGATCGACTATCTCGACCGCGTCGGGATGGCGAATGTCACGCGTCACGAGGCCAACCTTCTCAGCTACGGCACGGATGCGCTCGGACGCATCCCCGGCCTGCGGATCATCGGAACCGCCCGCGAAAAGGCAGGCGTCTTGTCGTTCGTGCTGGATGGCATCCGCACGGAAGAAATCGGCGATTACCTCAACCAGGAGGGCATCGCCGTGCGGGCGGGCCATCATTGCGCGCAACATACATCGGCGTTTCGGCATCGAGAGCACGGTCCGGGCGTCTCTGGCGCTCTACAACAACTGCGCGGACATCGATGCCCTTGTGGCGGCGCTCCAGCGCTTACAGGTCGCGCGGCGCCACCGCAGCCTATGAAACCCGCACCCGAGCCATTGACGGTGGCCCAGTTGAGCGAACGCCTGCTGGCGTCCTATGTTTGCGGGGGCGGCATCAATCACGTGGACTGCAAGAACCTGCCGTCCAAGCATGCGATCGCGGATATCACAATCGATCTGCTGCGCTTGCTGTTTCCCGGGTTCTTTGATGAGAGGCTCATCCACTCCTCCGAGATCGAAGGTGTAACCATCGCGCTGCTCCATAGCGTGCTTGGTCGTCTGGAAAGCGAGGTCCGGAAGAGCCTGGAATACGCCCCACCCGCGGGAGTCGAAGAGGCGGACCTGCCGCAGAGGGCGCACACACTCACACGCAAGTTTTTCGGCAACCTGCCGCGGGTTCGAGAACTACTCCAGACCGACGTGGAGGCGGCCTACAACGGCGACCCCGCCGCGTCCAGTCAGGACGAAGTGATCGTAGCCTACCCGTTCATCGAGGCGATCGCAGTACAGCGGCTCGCACACGAGCTGTATCTCGACGACATTCCGCTCATCCCGCGCATCATGACCGAATGGGCGCATGCCCGGACCGGAATGGATCTGCATCCGGGCGCTCAAATCGGCACGCACTTCTTCGTGGATCACTGCACCGGGACGGTGGTGGGAGAAACCACGATCATCGGAAACCACGTCAAAATGTACCAGGGCGTCGGTCTGGTCGCGCGATCACTCGCTGCGGGGCAGGCGCTGCGCGGCCAGAAACGTCATCCGACCCTCGAAGATCGGGTCACCGTCTATGCCGGCGCCACGATCATGGGCGGCGACACTGTCATTGGCGAGGGCAGCACCATCGGCGCCAGTGTCTTCGTCACGACCAGCGTTCCGCCGAATTCCCTGGTTGTCCTGGAAGCGACGAACGTGAAGGTCATTCCAAAGAAGTCGCGCGAGAGCTTCGTGCTGGACTATCAGATTTGAGGCCGCTCAGATCGTCCAGTCATAGACGTTGCGGTTCTGACGATCGGTCCAATCGCGCACGAGTTGGGCGAAGGTTGTGTGGTCCAGGACTCCGGAAATGGCATCGTCCACCTGCCGCCACAGCGCGCGAGCTGGGCGGCTGCCACCTGAGCATCGCGGCGCCGATCACGGACCGTCGTGATCAACTGCGCCTATCTTAGGATACCAAGGCGGGTTGCGGCTGATCGAAGATCTGTACTCCTCAATATTGAGCGCGGTGCAATAGCCGCAGGGCGTTCCCGCGGGCGCATCGATGATCCAGGCATCTCACCCCAAGCCAGAGCCCCGACTTTGTAACTGCAAGATTTTAGTGAGTTCGTAGAATCAATAAGTTGCGTGTCTTCAATGGGGCCCGCCGAGACCGAATCCCACCATCAGGCTGAGTACGCGGGAGGTTGACTCTTTGCGGCCGGCCGAGACCGCAGCAGGGTCGAAGAAGAAGCACTGGAATCGGCCAACTCAGCGAGCGACGAGCGACGACGGCAAAACCCGCACTTGCCTGTGCAGATTCTGCGCTCTTTCCGGGTTCGTACGCGCCGGCTGACGCCAATTTTGCACCCTGGGCGCAGTTGGTCCGTCTCGTGCTCTAAACGCAAGCACCCAATTTGTGGCCGGACGAGCAGCACTCTTGCGGCGTCCGGTTCGACTGCGCTGCCCGTCGTAAGGGGAACCATATGGTCGATAGCCCAAGGACGCCAACAGGACAGTTTCCCGAAGCTCATGAGCCGGTAGCAGTTCCCTCCGAACCGGCACCCTTCACGTCGGCTGCGGCGGAAAGTGCCCGGCACGGCAGGACCAAGCCTTCCCGTCGGCGCCGGCTGTGGCTGTGGCTCTGCGTTCTTCTCGTGCTGTGTCTAGGCACGTATATCGTATGGTCGCGAATTGCCGCCGCGAAAGCCGCGAGCGCGGCGAAGGCCGCCACCGCGAAAGGTCCGCCGCCCATACCAGTGGTGGCGGCGACATCCCGCAAGGGGGACATCGGCGTATATTATTCGGGGCTTGGCGCCGTTACGCCCCTCGCTACGGTCACGGTTAGAAGCCGGGTCGACGGACAATTGATGAGCGTCCGCTACCGGGAAGGCGACACCGTTCAGAAGGGTGATCTGCTAGCGGAAATCGACGACGGGCCCTATCGGGCGGCATTGACCCAGGCCGAAGGGCAATTGATGAGGGACCAGGCCGCCCTGGAGAACGCGCGGATCGACCTGATCCGCTATCAACAGTTAGTTCCACAAAAGGCCATCCCGGAGCAACAACTTGCCACCCAACAGGCAACGGTGCATCAGGACGAGGGAGTGGTGAAACTCGACGAGGGCCAAATCGAAGGCGCCAGGGTCAATCTGGCCTACTGCAAGATTGCGGCTCCGGTCGCTGGACGCATTGGGTTACGGCTGGTCGACTCCGGAAACATCGTTCAGGCCGCCGACACCAACGGATTGGTGGTCATCACACAGATGGATCCAATCAGCGCGATCTTTACCATCTCCGAAGATCAGCTTCAGGTCGTGCTCAAGAAGATGGCCGCCGGGGCGAAGCTGGAAGTGGATGCTTACAGCCGCGACGCCAAGACGAAGCTCGCGCAAGGGTCTCTGACGACGCTCGATAACCAGATCGATCCCACCACCGGCACGCTCAAGCTGAGAGCGACATTCAAGAATGCGAAAGGCACCCTGTATCCCAATCAGTTTGTAAACGCCAGGTTGCTGGTTCAGGAAAAGCGCGGAATAACCCTGGTGTCAACCGCCGCGGTGCAACGCAACTCCCAAGCGACCTATGTGTACGTGGTGAAGGCCGATTCAACGGTGACGGTGCGTCCGATCACCATCGGTACCACGGAAGGCGATGACTCGGAAGTCACCGCGGGGCTGACCCCGGGAGAAGTCGTAGTGATGACCGGCGTCGACAAACTGCAGGAAGGGACCAAGGTCACCGCCCAGATCCCCTCCGCAAACCCTCCGGCCAACCCCTCCCCAAGCCCCTCGGCCAGCCCTGCGGGGAAGTAAGATGAGGCCGCCTCCGAACTTGCCGCTCGCGACGCTCCTCACCCTGCTGCTGGTTTCGGCTGGCTGCATGGTGGGACCCCATTACAACCGGCCTTCGGCCGTCGCACCGCCGGCGTTCAAAGAGCAGCCACCCGTGAACTTCAAGGAAGCGGAGGCAGCCGGGTGGAAGCAATCGCAGCCTGCCGACGCCTACTCGAAGGGCCGATGGTGGGAACTCTACAACGATGCGGCCCTCAATGCGTTGGAGGAGCAAGTGAGCGTTTCGAACCAAAACGTCTTGCAAGCCGAGGCGCAGTACCGGCAAGCCAAGGCTGCGGTAACCGTGGCCCGCGCCGCATTGTTCCCGGTTGTGACCACTACTCCTTCGATCACCGCAGCAGGAGGCCCCAGCGCAACCGGAAGCAGTTCGGGAACATCGGCCAGCCGCACGAGCTTCAATCTGCCTATCAACGCTTCGTGGGAACCGGATCTGTGGGGTAACATCCGCCGCGGTGTGACGGAAAGCACCGCGACCGCACAGTCTCAGGCGGCGAACGTGGGAAATGCCCGGTTGCTCTACCAGGCCGAACTCGCGCAAGACTACTTCGGCCTTCATGGCACTGACGGAGAGGCAGAGTTACTCACTCGGACGGAGACGTCTTATAAGGAGTACCTCACGCTGACACAGAACCGGTTCTCCGCCGGAGTTGCGTCGGACCTCGACGTCGCCCAGGCGGAGTCGCAACTCTACGGAGTGCAGGCGCAATTGATGGACCTCGGCGTCGAGCGCGCGGCGTTCGAGCACGCCATCGCCATCCTGATTGGCAAAGCGCCAGCGGAACTCACGATTCCACCGGTCACGTTGAAAGCTTCTCCGCCGCCGGTGCCGCTGGGAGTTCCTTCGGAGCTGCTGGAACGAAGGCCGGACATCGCCGGCGCGGAGCGCCAGGTGGCTGCGGCGAACGAGCAGATCGGGATCGCAGTGGCGGCCTTCTATCCAACCCTCAGTTTGACCGGTAGCGCCGGCCTGGAAAGTTCCAGCCTCGCCAAATGGTTCACCTGGCCTAGTCGCTTCTGGGCGGTCGGGCCTCAACTAGCGGAAACGCTCTTCGATGCGGGCCGCCGCCGCGGGGTGGTGGTGGAACAGCGGGCGGCCTATGACGCGACCGTGGCCGCCTATCGGGAGACTGTGCTGACGGCGATGCAGCAGGTGGAGGACAACTTGGCCGCTTTGCGCATCCTGGCGAAGGAGGCGGACAAAGTGGAGCAGACGGTCCAAGCGGCCAAGCGCGCTCTCGATATATCTTCCGACCAGTACCGGGCCGGAACGGCAAGTTACCTCACGGTCATCACCTCACAGGCGACGCTTCTCGACGCCGACGTGACGGCGGTAACCCTGTTGACCCGCCGCCTCACCGCGAGCGTGCTGCTGATCGAAGCGTTGGGCGGAGGATGGAATGCGTCCCAGTTACCCACCAGGCAAGATGTTGCAGCCCGGCAGCGATAGCCGGGCAGCAAGGCTCGAAAGGGGAGTTCGATGAACCCATCCCGGATCTTCATCCTGCGGCCGGTCGCCACCACGATGCTGATGGTGGGCATCCTGCTCGCGGGTGCGGTGGGGTACACGCAGCTACCGGTTTCGGCGTTGCCGGAGGTGGATTATCCGATTATTCAAGTCACTACTTTCTATCCTGGCGCCAGCCCGGACGTGATGGCGTCCTCGGTGACCGCGCCGCTCGAACGTCAGTTCGGGCAGGTGCCCGGGCTCCAGCAGATGACTTCCACCAGTTCCGACGGGAGCTCGGTGATCACGCTGCAATTCAACCTCAGCCTGAGTATCGATGTCGCCGAACAGGAAGTGCAGCAATCGATCAACGCTTCGGGTACGTACCTCCCGGCGGACCTGCCGGCTCCTCCCATCTACAGCAAGACCAATCCAGCCGACACACCCATCCTGACGCTCGCCCTCACCTCGACGGCTCTTCCGCTGTCGAAGGTTGAGGACCTTGCCGACACCAGGCTGGCGCCTAAGATGTCGCAGTTACCGGGTGTGGGTCTGGTCAGCATCAGCGGCGGACAGAAACCCGCGGTCCGGATCCAGGCGAATCCGACGGCGATGGCTTCCTACGCGCTGAATCTCGAGGATCTGCGCACCGCCATCGTCGCCGCCAACGTCAATCAGGCCAAAGGGAACTTCGACGGAGCGCATCAGGCCTACCAGATTGGAGCGAACGACCAGTTGCTCTCCAGCGGCGATTACGCTCCGCTCATCATCGCGTACAAGAACGGCGCCCCCGTCAAATTGACCGATGTGGCCGCAATCCTCGATGACGTCGAGGACGTCCGGCAGGCTGCCTGGATGAACCAGACTCCCGCGGTCATCTTGAACATTCAGCGCCAGCCTGGCGCGAACATCATCTCGGTGGTCGACCGGATCAAGCAACTGTTGCCGCAACTGACGTCGTCCCTGCCCGCGTCCATCCATGTCAGCATCCTGACCGATCGGACCACCACCATCCGGGCCTCCGTCAGCGACGTTCGGTTCGAGCTGATGCTTACGGTGGCGTTGGTGGTGATGGTCATGTTTCTTTTCCTGCGCAACATCGCCGCGACCATCATTCCCGGGATCGCCGTTCCCCTGTCGCTGGTCGCCACCTTCGGAGTGATGTATCTACTCGGCTACAGCCTGAACAACCTGACTTTGATGGCGCTGACGATTTCAACCGGCTTCGTGGTAGACGACGCCATCGTGATGATCGAGAACATCAGCCGCTACATCGAAGCGGGGGACGCTCCCCTGGAGGCCGCGCTCAAAGGCTCCGCGCAAATTGGCTTCACGATCGTCTCGTTGACCGTCTCCCTGATTGCCGTTCTCATTCCTTTGCTATTCATGAGCGATATCGTCGGCCGCCTGTTTCGTGAATTTGCCGTTACGCTGAGCGTGACCATCCTGGCCTCAGCCGTCGTGTCGCTCACCCTCACTCCGATGATGTGCTCGAAGCTGCTGAAGCACAAGTCCGAGGCGAACCAGGGGCGATTCTATCGGGCCTCCGAGCGCGCATTCAATTCGGTCATCGCCTTCTACGGCAGGACGTTGAAGTGGGTCCTCGGCTGGCAACTTGCGACGCTGCTGGTGGCGGCCGCGACTCTCGGTTTGACCATCTTCCTGTTCTTCGTAATTCCCAAAGGATTCTTCCCCATTCAAGATACGGGTGTCATTCAGGGGGTCTCCGAAGCGGCCCAGTCGGTGTCCTTCCCGGAAATGTCGCGTCAGCAGCAGCAATTGAGCAAGATCATTCTGGAGGACCCGGCCGTCGATAATCTGTCCTCCTTCATCGGAATCGACGGGACCAATACCACGCTGAATAGCGGGCGTATTCTCATCAACCTGAAACCGCTCGCGGCGCGAAACCTCAGTGCGAGCGACGTCATTCGCCGCTTGCAGCCGGAACTGGCCAAGGTGCCCGGCATTACGTTGTACATGCAGCCGGTGCAGGATCTCTCGGTCGAAGACCGGGTGAGCCGTACGCAATTCCAGTACACGCTGGAAGATCCGAACGTAGACGAGTTGAATAGCTTCGCGCCGCAGATGCTCGCCAAGCTGCAGACGCTGCCGGAATTGAGCGACGTGGCGAGCGACCAGCAAACCCTCGGTCTTCAGGCGAAGCTGGTGTTCGATCGCAACACCGCCTCACGGTTAGGGATTACGACATCGGCGATCGACCAAGCGCTCTATGACGCTTACGGCCAGCGCGAAGTATCGACCATGTTTACGCAGTTGAATCAGTATCATGTCGTGCTGGAAGTAAAACCCGGGTTCGAGAAGAATCCTTCCGGCCTGAACGATTTGTTTATACAGGCAGGCGCAGTCGTTCCCGGCGCTCCTTCGATTCAATCCTCCGCAGCGTTTTCGAATGCCGGCCAGATCCCGCTCAACAGCTTTTCCCGGGTGGAGACGACCACCGTTCCCATCACGGTGAACCACCAAGGCCAGTTCCCCGTGGTGACCCTGTCCTTCAATCTGGCTCCGACCGCTTCTTTAGGTGACGCCGTTACCGCCGTGAACAAAGTGAAAGACGGAATGGGCATGCCCCCCAGTGTACAGGCCGCCTATCAGGGCACGGCTGAGGCCTTCCAGTCGTCTCTGGCCAACGAGCCCGTGCTGATAGCCGCAGCGTTGATTACGGTCTATCTCGTGTTGGGGATCCTGTATGAGAGCTACATCCATCCCTTGACGATCCTGTCCGCGCTGCCCTCCGCGGGCGTCGGCGCCTTGATCGCTCTCATGATCTTCCGGAACGATTTCAGCGTGATTGCTTTAATCGGCATTGTCCTGCTCATCGGGATCGTGAAGAAGAACGCCATTATGATGATCGATTTCGCCCTCGCAGCGGAACGTAAGGAGGGCATGAAACCGGAAGACGCCATCTATCAGGCATGCCTCCTGCGCTTCCGCCCGATCATGATGACAACCATGGCGGCGTTGCTCGGCGCGGTGCCCTTGGCCTTCGGTTCCGGCAGCGGCTCGGAGCTACGCCGGCCGCTGGGAATTACGATTATCGGTGGGCTGCTTATCAGCCAACTGTTGACGCTCTACACGACGCCGGTCATCTACATATGGTTCGACCGGCTGGGAGCGCGATTCTCGCGGCGGTCCGAAACCGGCAAGCTCCCCGTTGCCGCCGAACCGGCTTCGGCAGTGTAAGCGATGAATATCTCGGAGCCCTTCATCCGCAAGCCCGTCGCCACCACACTTCTTGTGGTCGCCATAACATTGGCCGGCGCCGCTGCGTACCGCTTGCTCCCGGTGTCGCCTCTGCCTCAAGTGGAGTTTCCCACCATCTCCGTGAGCGCCGGCCTGCCGGGGGCGAGTCCCGAGACGATGGCGTCGTCCGTGGCCACGCCGCTCGAGCGCCAATTCGGAAGGATCGCTGCGGTGACCGAGATGACCTCGTCGAGCGCCCTCGGATCTACCAGCATCACGCTGCAATTCGATCTCAACCGGGACATCGACGCGGCCGCGCGCGACGTACAAGCCGCCATCAACGCCGCCCGCGGGAATCTCCCATCCAATCTCCCCAACAATCCCTCGTACCGGAAAGTGAATCCGGCCGACTCGCCCATCTTCATGCTGGCACTTACCTCGGCCGTCCTCACCAGGGGCCAGATGTACGACGCCGCCTCGACCATCATGGCCCAGAAGCTGGCCCAGGTGAGCGGCGTGGGACAAGTAAGTGTGGGCGGGAGTTCGCTTCCGGCCGTTCGCATCGAGCTGAATCCGCCGGCTTTGAACAAGTACGGCGTCGGCCTGGAGCAGGTCCGGACCGCGTTGAGCGGCGCGAACGCCCATACCCCCAAGGGGCATTTCTCGGACAGCCTTCGCATGTGGGAAGTGGGCGCCAACGATCAGATCTTCCAGGCGAGTGACTATGAGCCGCTAGTGGTTGCTTACCGCAACGGAACGGCCGTGCGGATCTCCGATATCGGGCTGGCCCAGGATGCCGTGGAAGACCTTCGCAATTCGGGTTACGCAAACGGTAAGCCATCCGTTCTGGTCATCGTCTTCCGTCAACCCGGGGCGAACATCATCGATACTGTGGATAGCATCCGGGCCGTCCTTCCGGAGATTGAAGCCTCGATTCCGCACTCGATCGATGTCAAGGTGGCTATGGACCAGACGGTCACCATCAGGGCGTCCGTGCACGACACGGAGAAGACACTCATTATCTCGGTGATACTCGTGATTCTGGTGGTCTTCGTCTTCCTGAGAAACGCGCGCACGACCTTTATTCCCAGCGTCGCCGTCCCCGTATCGCTGGTGGGAACATTCGGCGTGATGTACCTGCTCGGCTACAGTCTCGACAATCTCTCGCTGATGGCGCTGACCATCTCCACCGGGTTTGTGGTCGACGACGCGATCGTCGTGATCGAGAACATCACGCGTTATCTCGAACAGGGCATGCATCCTTTCGAGGCCGCGCTGAAAGGCGCGCAGGAAGTGGGCTCAACGGTTTTCACCATCAGCGTTTCGTTGATTGCGGTGTTCATTCCCCTGCTTCTGATGGGCGGCATCGTGGGCCGCCTGTTTCGCGAATTCGCGGTGACGCTTTCCGTCGCCATCGCGGTTTCCATGGTGGTGTCGCTTACCGCAACTCCCATGATGTGCGCTCATCTGTTAAAGGAAAAACAGTCCCACGGCCGGATATACCGCACCACCGAGCGGGCTTTCGAGTGGGTGGTGAATCTGTATGGAAGCACCCTCTCCGTCGCGCTCCGTTTTCGGGCGATTACGCTGCTGGTGCTGCTGGCCACAATCGGGCTTAACGCCTACCTGTTCATTCGCATACCCAAGGGATTTTTCCCGCAACAGGATAACGGACGGATTCAGGGGTCGATTACAGCCGACCAGGATACCTCGTTCCAAGCCATGGATAAGATCATGCTGCCGATGATCAATATCGTCGCCGCCGACCCGGCCGTCGATACCGTGAACGGGTTTACGGGAGGCAGCACGTACAACACGGCGCGTCTGTTCATCTCGCTAAAACCGCTCGAACAGCGCAAGATTTCGGCCGACCTCATCATCGCGCGGCTGCGGCCCAAGTTGGCCAAAGTGCCGGGCGCCACCCTATACTTACAAGCCGCGCAGGATCTGCGCGTCGGTGGCCGGCAGAGCAACGCTCAATACCAGTTCACGATGAGCGGCGACAATCTGGATGACCTCAATCGGTTTGCCCCCAAGATGGTCGCAGGGTTTAAGACCATTTCGATCATTTCGGACGTGAGCAGCGATCAGCAGAACCGTGGGCTGCAAGCCATGATTCAGTACGATCGCGCCACTTCCGCGCGTTTCGGCATTACGCCACAAGTCATCGACAACACGCTTTACGACGCATTCGGCCAGCGCCAGGTATCGACTATGTACACGTCTCTGAATCAGTACCACGTGGTGATGGAGGCGTCGCCGGAGTTCTGGCAGAATCCTCTGTTCCTGCGGCAGATCTATGTGACGTCGCCGAGCGGACAACAGGTCCCGATGAGCGCTTTCGCGACGTTCGCCCCCACCACCGCGCCGCTCACGGTGACTCACCAGGGTCTGTTTCCGGCGGTGACGGTTTCCTTCAATCTGAAGCCAGGGGTTGCGCTGGGCGACGCCGTGAATGCCACGACGGCGGTGGCGGCGAAGGTCGGGCTTCCGGCGACGATCCAGACCGAATTCGCTGGCACCGCCCAAGCCTATGAAGCCTCGCTTGCGAGCGAACCGGTCCTCATTGCGGCGGCACTCGTGAGCGTCTACCTCATCCTTGCGATGCTGTATGAGAGTTACGTCCATCCCATCACCATCATCTCCAGTCTTCCGGCGGCAAGCGTCGGCGCGCTGCTGGCGCTTCTTCTCACCCACACGGACCTCAGTATCATCGCCATCATCGGCATCATTCTGCTGATCGGCATCGTCAAGAAGAACGCCATCATGATGATCGACTTCGCTCTGGCGGCCGAGCGGAACGAGGGCAAGAACTCCTACGACTCGATCGTCGAAGCGTGCAGGTTGCGCTTCCGCCCGATCCTGATGACCACCATGGCCGCGCTCCTGGGAGCCTTGCCGCTCGCGCTGGGAACCGGCACTGGATCCGAACTACGCCGCCCGCTGGGCATTACCATCATCGGCGGCCTGATTATGAGCCAGTTGCTGACGCTGTACACGACACCGGTGGTGTATCTGTACTTCGACAGCCTCCAGCATTGGTGGGATGGCGTGGGCATTCGAAGACGCGGAGAGGCTGGGGCGATCGGATCCGAGTAGCGGGGACACGCGCCCGAGCGGGACCGCACAGCACCGTTCCAGGTCGAGCGACTGGGAACGCGAAGCGACGGACGAAGGTACCTCGGTGACAGGGTCCGCTTGATGGTGAGGTGCGTCTTCGCGACGTTCCGATCGCCCTGACGGGATCGAGTCTCTAACCGAGGTTTCCCAGCGCGCAATTCCAGCGTGCAATGGCGTGCAAGGAGCGACGGCACAGGTGGTTGCCACGGCAATCCCGGCAAGTCTACTGTCTACCCGATCCTGAGACGATTGAACATGGGGACTTTGGCAAAGTCCGAGAGGAATGCGAAGACCGCTGCCGACACGAGTGTTCCTCCTACAACGAGCACAGGCAGAGGAGCCATGGCGATGCCACAAGTCGCCAGCGTGGAGGCGATCAGCACATCCACTACAGACGACCCGATCAGCCAAGGGCTCGGGGGAGAGGACCCCATGCGCTGGCGCTCACGATTCATATAGGTCGTCGCTTGATTGCCGAACACGATGGCCACGAAGGCCACGGTTCTTAGCGTCTCGATTCCAAAACCCAAGCGGTATTTGGCGACGGCCAGAACGGTGGTGCCAAAGACCAGCTCGCAGACGCCCACGAAGACGCCTGCGATCGTCAGGTTGCCGATTCGCCAGGCATTGGGAGTTGGGGAAGGGCGCACATTGTCCGTCGTCAAGGACATGCCGAGGAGGTCGCCGGTGAGCATGATAATGACCATCAACATGGGAGTCAGGATCGCGTGTCCGGTCATGACCAGGCCCACCGCCAGGAAGAGCACCTGCACAGTTTTCTTGTTAACCGAGTTGAGCGCGTAAGTCAGGATCCGCTGGAAGGTAACGCGCCCTTCCTTAACCGAAGCGACGATACCGCCGAGTCCCGGCGTAGTCAGTACGATGCCGGCCGCCGACTTAGCGACATCGGTCGCAGTGGATACCGCGATTCCCATCTGCGCCTGGCGCAGAGCCGGCGCGTCGTTGGCTCCATCGCCGCACATGCCGACAACGTGGCCGCTCTTCTGGAACGCCTTGACCAGATCGTACTTTCCCTCTGGGAGCACGCCGGCAAAGACAGAGAAATCCCCGGGGCGCACACCGTCGGGGATGGGCCCGGGGGGCGAGATCGCTCCGTCCAGCCCCACCGCGCGGGCCACGATCGCTGCCGTCGCAGGGGCATCGCCGGTCACCATAACGGTACTGACGCCCAACGCGTGCAACTCCGTAATGAGCGCTGCCGAATCCGGTCGAGGGGGATCGCTGAGGGCGATGATTCCCGCGAGTTTCATCGCCTCTGGCGGACCCACCGCGACGGCCAGAACCCGGAAGCCCTGCGCCTCGAGTTGTTCCGCGCTCGCGAACGCATCGGGCGATGGTTGCGTAAGACCCACGACCGCGGCAAAGGCTCCCTTCACGGCGCGCACCGTTGCGCCGCTCGTATCGACAGCCGTGGCCTCGGACATCTTCGTGGCGGAATCGAAAGGCACAAACTTACTCAGTTTCGGCAGATCGGAGGCGGCGGCCTGGGCGGCGGCGGAGCGTATGGCCGCGTCCACGGGGTCCTGCCCGCCATCCGAACTGGCGAGGGCAGCCATCCCCAGAACGTGCGATCCGTCGAAGCCGGGCATAGGGTGTACGGCGGTTACCTTCAGCTCGTTGAGTGTCAGCGTGCCGGTCTTGTCCGAGCACAGGACCTCGATGCTTGCCGCCTCGTCCACTGCGGAGAGGCGCGTTGGAAGGACGCCCAGATGCGCCAGCGCGCGCGCACCGAGTGCGGCCGCGAGGGTAAAGGTAGCCGGCAGCGCCACCGGGATCGAAGCGAGAATCGCAGTTAGCACCAGAGGGATGATCTCACCAGGCGGCAGTTTGAGAGCATAGGCATACCCCACCAGCATCACGATGAGGACGCCATTGAACATCGCGAGATTGCGCACCACGCGCAGGACCGCCTTCTGCTGGGAACTTTCGACGTGCGCGGTTCGAACCAGCTCCGCGGTGCGTCCGAACTTTGTGCGCGCTCCCGTCGCGGTGACTTCCGCAACGGCTTCGCCGCGCCGCACCAGCGCCCCTGCATAGGTCTCGAACCCGGCGGCAGCTTCGATCGGAACGGATTCGCCAGTGAGCATGGACTGATCGAGCAGGATCCCGCCTTCCGTCAGACGCACGTCGGCGGCAACCACCGCGCCGACCGATAGCTTCACGACGTCACCCGGCACAAGCTCGGCGGCCGGCACGGTCGCCCAAACATTGTCGCGACGGACCGAAGCGTTCAGCGCGAGCCGCGACTTCAGCGCGGCAAGAGTCGCCTGGGCGCGCCCTTCCTGGAAGAACCCGAGCGCGGCGTTGAAGGCCAGAAGACCCGCGATGATCGCCGCCTCGACATACTTGCCGAGAACGAGCTCGAGCACGATCGCAGCTTCGAGCATCCAGGGAACCGGAGCCCAGAACTTCGTCAGCGCCCTGCGCAACGGATCGAAAGCGGTGTCGGGCACCGCGTTGGGACCGAACTTCTCGAGCCGGCGGCGGGCTTCATCGCTGGTGAGGCCGGAAACCATAGTCACACGTCACTCCGCCAGCAACTTGCGGATCGATTCCAATTCCCGCCGGCGCTTCGCCGTGGTCTTGGGATATGCCATCTTGAGTTCCTTGAGCGCATCCAGGACAATTTGGGAAATAATCAGCCGGGCATTCTCCTTATCATCGGCGGGAACCACATACCAGGGCGCGTGAAGGGTGCTGGTCGCGCTCAGGCAAGCCTCATAAGCCTTGATGTAATGCTTCCAGTACCTCCGCTCGTGAATGTCCGCGAGACTGAATTTCCAGTTTTTGTCCGGCTCATCAATGCGCTCCAGGAAGCGCTTGCGCTGTTCGCCCTTGGACAGATGGAGGAAGACCTTGACGATCCGGGTGCCGTTCCGGTGGAGATGCTCCTCCAGGTCCACGATGGAGCGATACCGCTCTTCCCAGATGGTTTTCCCTTCGCCCAACTCTTCCGAAAGTCCCTGGCTGCGGAGAATCTCCGGATGCACCCGAACGACCAGCACTTCCTCATAGTAGGACCGATTGAAGATGCCGATCTGCCCGCGTTCAGGAAGCCGGAGCGTCGTGCGCCAGAGAAAATCATGCTGCAGCTCCTCGGCGCTGGGCTGTTTGAAACTCGAAACCTGGCAGCCTTGCGGATTGACTCCGGACATGACGTGCCGAATGACGCCGTCCTTGCCGGCGGCGTCCATCCCTTGAAGAACCAGCAGCAGCGCATAGCGGTTGGACGCGTAGTGAAGCTGTTGGAGGGAACTCAACTCCTCAGCGTGTTCTCCCAGGAGCTTTTGATACTCCTTCTTCGACTTGAAAAAGGGCTTGACAGCGGTCGGCCACTCTTTGAGGTCGACCTTTTCTCCACGCCGCACACGGAAATCCTTGGACTTGATTCTCATCTTCGTCCCTTCGGTGTCACGAACTGCTCCGCCTCAAACCAATCTTGGTCCGCGTGGCCATCGGCGTGGCCTCGCTGCTCGTAGAGCTCATAGGCTTGGGCTCGGGCTTACCCGCATTCGGCTTCACGATGACCATCTCCTTCCACCGGGTCACGCCCGGCTCGGGCACCCTACACCTTTGCCGCCGGCGCGTCGGCGCCTCCTACTGGCGGCACGAGATCCGGCACGTCAAGGCGTGCCGCGCCAATCCGGTTGTCGGCCATCCCGTAATAGACATCGAAGCGCTCCGGTGAGCCAAGATCCTCGCGGCGGTCGATGCCGGTGGGGAAAACGACGTTGGCGACCGTCCCGCGCCGTTCTTGCGGCAGCACCGGCGTCAACACGGGCTCTGACGAACGATAGCGGATCATGCGCGGATGCTCCTTCGAGAGCACCATCACCCCAGCCGAGTAGCACAGTTCGTGTCCAGCGTTGCCCGGCTCTTCCATGTCACACACGCCATGGTAAACGATCAGCCAGCCGTGCCGGCTGAAAATGGGCGGAGTGCCGCCGCCGATTTTGAGGCGTTCCCAGGGCGACACCGGAGTCGCCAGCCGGTGATGAGAGGCAAACGCACCGAGGCGACATGGCTCACCGCCCCCCGAGGCCATCGCGCAGTAAGAAATCCAGATGCTTTCCCGATCGAGATCCACCTTACGGGACGCGGGGTGGAAGGCGGTCTCCTCCGGGCGGGTGCCGGGAAACAGTGGCCGGTGAAGCATGGCCAGTTCCGGTTTCCCGGACGGATTCGGAATGGCGACGGGGAAGACGCTGGCATCTTTGTCGTCCACGTCGCCGATGTCGACGTCGCGATACCGTCCAAAGGTTGCCAGCCCAAGGCGGTTCCAGTGGAAGAGGTCTTCCGATGTCGCTAGGGCGATCCGTGGACCTCGCGCCGAGAATGCCGTATACGTCATCAGGTAACGCTGGAGAGGCTCCACGAACGTGATCCGAGGATCTTCGCAGCCACCACCGCCGCCGGGCCGCCGCTCGTAGTCGGCTTCCGGCTCCAGCGCGATGCCGAGCCGCTCGACGCCTGCCGGATCGCCGGCTTCGTTGAATTGCACTCGTGCGATGCCGATCCGCGAGTAGTTCCCCTTGGCAACCAGCCGTGGGAAGAGGTAAAGATGGCCATCGGGGCCACGCGCTGCAGCCGGATTCAGGACGCCTTCGACCTCCTGGGGATTGCCCGGTTCCGGCTCCATCATGAGCCCCAGGCGCCGCAGCTTGAATTCACTCATAAGGCTTCCTGACCGCGATCCGACAAGCAAGCGATGATCGCTTCGACCACCCGCTTAGTCTCGTTGGGACCCTGAACCGGGATAGACACGACACCTGCCTGTTCGGCCGGATAGTCGTTGCCTCCCGCGAACAGGGCATCGCCTATGAAGATCATCTCTTTTAATGAAATGCCGAGAACGTCTCTTAGTTTTCTGACTCCGTAGGCTTTGTCTATGCCTGGCTTGGTGACATCGACGGATGTGGCGCCGCCCAGGCGGACGGAAAAGCCAGGGATGAGAAGATCGAGAATCGCTTTGATCTTCTTCCGCTTGGCAAAATCTGGATCCCATTTCTTCTTTTCTTCCAAGGGGGCCTGCTGACCTAGTGCGGAGAATGTGATCTGGCTGCCCCGGTCTTCAATCGCCTCGCCCCAGACCCTCTCGGCCCTGAGGCCCGCCTCTGCAACCGCCTTCTCAAGCGCAGCGACGATCTTCGCCTTCTCGTCCGAGGTGAAATCTTCCGAGTAAAGCTTTTTCCAGTCCCCTGCGTAGCGGAAGAACTTGGTTCCGCATGTAGGAAGAATCGACAGGTTCGCAAGGCTTGCGTCGTGCGGAAGATGGGAGAGCACCTGTTTTTCAAACTGCGGCCAATCGCCGCCCGAAATCACGGCTGCCTTGACAATGCCAAGAAGGTCATGCAGCAGACGCGACATGTCAGCGTCAAGAGACGATTTGCTCTCGGCAAGGGTGCCGTCCAGATCGAACACAATCAGTTTTTTCATCCCGGTATCCCAATTTCCAGCACGTTCACTGCGCCTTGCGGCTGAAACATGCACGCTCCGAGAGCCGCAGGCAACAGGAAGACGTCGCCTTTACCGGCGGCATACGTGGCGCCGCCGTGCTCGACCTGGCCGGTTCCCTCGATGCATGCCAGCACCCTCGGCACACCCGGCGCGCCAACGGTAAATGGCGACTCTGCGTGCAGGCGCGACAACCAGAAATGCTTGCAGTGAAAGAGTCGCTCGCGTTCCACAGGCTCCGTCGCCTCAACCACAGGCGCCACCAGGCCGCCCGCACACTCGCCAAAGTCAATGCAGGCAAGCGCCTGATCGACCTGGAGCGCGCGTGGTTTGCCTGTCTTGGCGTCGACGTGGTTCCAGTCATACAGGCGAAACGTCACGTCGCTGTTCTGCTGAACCTCGAACACCATGATGTCGCCGCCCAGAGAGTGAACCGTCCCAGCCGGCAGAAAGACGGCGTCGCCGGGCTTCGGAGTGAAGTACGCGAGGCGGTCCGCCACCCCTCCGCTCGTGAGCGCCTGCCGCAGATCGGCTTCCGTGGTGCCTGGTTTCAGACCCGCATAGATGCGGCTCTTTGGCCCGGCCTCCAGCACGACCCACGCTTCGGTTTTCCCCGTCTCACCCAGTGGCAGCAGGTCCGTGTGCGTATCCGTGGGATGAACTTGCACCGAGAGCAACTCACGCGCGTCGAGGAACTTCAGCAGCAGTGGGAATCTGCGGAATCGCCCGGCCAGCTTTCCCATCACCTGTTGTGGAAACTCCTCCAGCAGTTGAGCGATGGTCCGCCCTTTGAGGGTCCCATCGGCAACACGGCTCGGATGGTCATCGCGGTCGCTGAGTAGCCACGCTTCGCCGATAGGTCCGCCCGGCAGCGGTGCGGAGATCAGGCTGGCCAAACGCCGGCCACCCCACAGCCGGTACTGATAGATGGGTTCGATTCGCAGGGGATACAGGACGCTTTGGCTCATAGTCTGTGGGGCTCTGCTAATTTCCTACGGCGCCCGACCCAGAAACGCCAATCATAATGGACGCGTTTCCAGTAAGGGACTTGGTCGTGATGAATACTGTCGCGAACCGATCCTCCGTGCTGGTGGGAACCGTGCTTTCACTCATTCATCGCCGTCATTCCTTCTGTGTCGGAGGTTCCATCACGGCACTGTATTCGCCGCGGCGCGCAGCCCGGTTGCAGTCGGCTCGATGATAGAGAGCTTGCTGCGCCGCCGGCACGTGCGCCTCCTGGCCTCGCCAAATCTCCAAGGCGGGTTGCTGGATGGCGCGGGCAAATGAAAACGCCAACGCCCAAGGCACCCGCGACTTGAACCGGGCATTCATGGCATTCAAACGGGCCGAGGCCAGTTCACTGGGTTGGCCCCCAGACAAGAACGCAATCCCCGGAACGGCAGCGGGGACGGCTCGCAAAAGGCACTCGACCGTGGCGTCGGCCACCTCGTCCACCCCTTCCTGTCTCGCGCAGGCCAATCCCGGAAGCACCATGTTGGGCTTCAGGATCATACCCTCCAGCAGCACACGTTGCGTGTAAAGCTGGTTGAAAACCGTTCGCAGCACGTCCTCCGTCACCTGGCGGCACCGCTCCAGGGTATGGTCGCCGTCCATGAGCGCTTCCGGTTCGACGACGGGGACCTGTCCGGCTTCCTGGCACAACGCGGCATAGCGAGCCAGCGCGTGCGCGTTGGCCTCGATGCAGGCCCGGCTGGGGATGACATCGCTCACGGCAATCACCGCGCGCCACTTCGCAAAACGGGCGCCCATTTCAGAGTATGCAGCCAGGCGGTCGCGCAGTCCGTCCAGACCCTCAGTCACTTTTTCTCCGGGATGACCCGCCATGTCCTTTGCACCGGCGTCAACTTTGATGCCGGGAATGATTCCCGAATCGGTGAGGGCTTTAGCAAAGGGAGTACCGTCGTTCTTGCGCTGGCGGATCGTCTCGTCGGAGAGGATCGCGCCACTAATGCTCTCTTCGAGACCGGGCGTGGTCACAATCAACTCCCGATACGTGCGCCGGGTCTCCTCGGTCTGAGGGATTCCTAGCTTTGCAAATCGTTTGTTGCAGGTGGGAGTGCTTTCGTCCATCGCCAGCAGGCCCTTGTCGCCGGCGACCATCGCCCTCGCGGTGTCTATAAGCTGTTGCGCGTTCATTTGGGGTTGCTCCATTTCCAGTTACGAATCTCCGGCAAGTCCTCGCCGTTCTTGTCGATGTATTGCTTGTGCTCGATCAGCTTATCCTTGAGTTGCTGCTTCAGGTAAATGCCCGGGTCGCCGGTCTGCGGCAGGCGGTCGATGGCGTCCATCACCAGGTGGAAGCGGTCCAGATCGTTGAGTACCGCCATGTCGAAGGGCGTAGTGATGGTGCCTTCTTCCTTATAACCACGGACGTGGATGTTGTCGTGGTTGGTGCGGCGGTAGGTCAGCCGGTGGATCAGCCACGGGTAGGCATGGAAAGCGAAGATGACCGGCTTGTCCTTGGTGAACAGCTCGTCGAAATCCCTGTCGCTCAGGCCGTGTGGGTGCTCGGTTTGGGGCTCCAGCCGCATGAGGTCCACGACGTTGACCACCCGGATTCTCAGGCCGGGCAGGCGCTCGCGCAGAATGGAGACGGCAGCGAGCGTCTCGAGCGTGGGCACGTCGCCGCAGCAGGCCATGACCACGTCGGGGGCAACGCCCTGGTCGTTGCTAGCCCACTGCCAGATGCCGATGCCCTCGGTGCAGTGCTTGATGGCGGCGTCCATGGAGAGCCACTGCGGCGCGGGGTGTTTGCCCGCGATCACGACGTTGACGTAATGGCGGCTGCGCAGGCAGTGGTCCATTACCGAGAGCAGGCAGTTCGCGTCCGGCGGAAGGTAAACACGCACGATTTCGGCCTTCTTGTTCACGACGTGGTCGATGAACCCAGGATCCTGGTGGGTGAAGCCGTTGTGATCCTGGCGCCAGACATGCGAGGCCAGCAGGTAGTTTAGTGACGCGATCTTCCGCCGCCACGGCAGGTGCGACGTGACCTTCAGCCACTTAGCGTGCTGGTTGAACATCGAATCGACGATGTGGATGAACGCCTCGTAGCAGTTGAAGAGTCCATGCCGCCCGGTAAGCAGATAGCCCTCCAGCCAGCCCTCGCATTGGTGTTCGCTGAGCATTTCCATCACGCGCCCAGCGGGTGCGAGGAATTCGTCGTTCGGCATGGTCGCGGCGTCCCATTGACGTTTGGTCGCTTCAAAGACGGCCTCCAAGCCGTTCGAGAGCGTCTCGTCAGGGCCAAAGACCCGGAAATTCCTCTGCTCACCGTTCAGCTTCGCCACATCGCGCAGAAAGGGCCCGAGCACATGCGTGTCGCCGATACCGCGGGCTCCCGGTGAGGGCACGTCCTCGGCGTAGTCGCGGAAATCCGGCATCCGCAGGTCGCGGAGCAGAATGCCGCCGTTGGCGTGGGGATTCGCGCCCATGCGCCGTTCGCCCTGGGGCGCAAGGTCAGCCAGTTCCGGTTTCAAGCGGCCCTGCTCATCGAAGAGTTCCTCGGGCCGGTAGCTTCTCAGCCAGTCTTCGAGCAGCTTGAGGTGTTCGGGATGCGTGGCCGGGTCCGAGAGCGGCACCTGGTGCGAACGGAAGGTGCCTTCCACCTGCAGGCCATCGACTATCTTCGGCCCGGTCCAGCCCTTCGGTGAATTGAGGACGATCATCGGCCAGCGTGGACGCGCGAGGTTGCCGTGGACGCGGGCGTCCTCCTGGATCTTCATGATCCGCTCCACCGCCGTGTCGAGCGCAGCGGCCATGGCCTCGTGCGTCAGTTCGGGCTCGTGACCCTCGACGAAGTAGGGGGTCCACCCGTAACCGCGGAGTAATTGCTCCAATTCCTCGCGGGTGATGCGGGCGAGGACGGTCGGGTTGGAAATCTTGTAGCCATTGAGATGCAGGATCGGCAGCACGGCGCCGTCCGTGGCGGGATCGAGAAACTTGTTGGAATGCCACGCCGTGGCCAGCGGACCGGTCTCGGCCTCGCCATCGCCGACGACGCAGGCGACGACGAGATCGGGATTATCGAACACCGCACCGAACGAATGGCTGAGCGAATAGCCCAACTCGCCGCCCTCGTGGATCGAGCCCGGGCACTCCGGCGATGCGTGGCTGGGGATTCCCCCCGGAAACGAAAACTGAACGAAGAGCTTCCGAAGCCCGGCCTCGTCCTGGCTGATGTCGGGATAGATCTCGCTGTAAGTGCCCTCGAGGTAAGTGTTGCCCACCACGGCCGGCCCGCCGTGCCCGGGGCCGGAGACGTAAATCATGTCGAGGTCGTACTTCTTGATGATCCGGTTCAAGTGCACATAGATGAAGTTCTGCCCGGGGGTTGTGCCCCAGTGTCCCAGCAGCATGTGCTTCACATCGGCGAGCGCCAGCGGTCGCTTTAAGAGCGGGTTATCGTACAAGTAAATCTGGCCGACCGACAGATAGTTGGCGGCGCGCCAGTAGGCATCCATCTTGTGGAGCAGTTCCGGGGAAAGAGTTGGTGTCGTCATGGTTCTCCTTATCACCCAAGGCCGAGAACGCGGCAAACCGTCTTGGCGATCATCAGCTCCTCGTCCGTGCGAAGGACGCGGACCACAACCCGGCTGGCCGCCGCGGAGATCACGCCCTCGCTGCCCGCATTGCGCTTTTCTTCGAGTTCGATTCCCAGGAATCCCAGCCCATCGCAGATCCGGGCGCGGACGGCGGGCGCATTCTCGCCGATGCCACCGGCGAACACCAGCGTGTCCACGCCGCCCAACGCCGCCGCGAAAGCGCCGATCCATTTCTTGACCTGGTAGCAGAACAGCGCCACCGCTTCAGCGGCCCGCACGTCCTGCGTTTCCCGGTCGAGCAGGTCGCGCATGTCGGAGCTGGTCTCCGACACGCCGAACAGCCCGGACTGGAAATTGACCATCTCGTTGAACCGCTTTGCGTCGAGGCCCTCGGCGCGCGCCAGATACCAAACCAGCCCGGGATCGAGATCGCCAGATCGGGTGCTCATCGGTATCCCGGCTGCCGGGGTGAAGCCCATGCTTGTGTCCACGGACTTGCCGTCACGAACCGCCGCCAGGCTCGCGCCACTGCCGAGGTGGGCGAGGATGACCCGGCCTTGTGCCGCTTCCGGTCCGGCCAGACGGGTCAGTTCTCCCATTAGAAACGCATACGACAGCCCGTGGAACCCGTAGCGCCGCACCCCTAGCACCTCGTAGCGGCGCGGGATCGGCAACAGCCGGGCCACGCGCGGCAGGTCGTGGTGGAAAGCCGTGTCGAAACACGCCACTTGTGGCAGGTCGGGAAACCGGCGATGAAACGCCCCGGTCAACAGAATCTCCTCGGGCAGATGCTCAGGATCGAATGGAGTGAGCCGGCGCAATTCTTCAACCATCTCCGCAGTGATTCGCTGCGGTTCGCTGTACTTCGGCCCGCCGTGCACCACGCGATGCCCGACCGCGGTCAATCCGTCACTCCCGACGCGCTCCTCGATCCAATCCATCAAAGCGTCCACCGCCACGGTGTGATCCGGCGCCCTGACGGGGCGCGAGAAGTTGTCCGCGGGGTTCAAGCCTTTCACTCGTAACGCGGCCTGCGGCAGTCCGATCCGATCGATTCCGCCCTCCAGAAGCCGGCGGAGCGGGTCCCCGGCCTCGAACAGCGCGAACTTGATGCTCGACGAGCCGCCATTGATGGTCAGGATGCGTGCGTTAGCGGGTGGCATGAAGGACTTCCATCGTCATCATAACTGGGGGTGAGGCTCCACAGGGGAATCGAACCCGCGCGAGCTCCGCGCTGTCGCCGACGATCGCCTGGGTCGCCGCCCGCCCACTCGTGCGACGAGTACTGGGCCTGAGGCGGATTCAGCTTGATCTCGATGGTCTTCTCGGGTTCCGTCACCTCGTAGGTCGGGCCGAAAGTCCGATCGTCCTCGGCAATCACCTGGAGGATGGCAAGATGGAACACAAGCTCCCGAGAAACAGCGCCTTTCAGGGTTGCGATGTCACGGCGAGATGGCGCGCCCGCGGCTTCCCGGAGATTCTGTTTGCCAGTCGCGTCCCAAACCGGATCAGCGGGTACTCAATCGCGTGATAACATGCCAGTGAAACCGCAGCCGTCGCGATCGCCAGCCAAATAGCCCGCTGCCAATCGGCAATGGCAAGCTTGCGATAGAGCAGCCACATAACTGGCGTGTGGCAAAGATAAATACCATAAGAGTACTTGGCTATGTACGACGCGGCGGTGCTAATTGCGCCACGACTCATTTGGAACAGCGGAATCAGCGCACCAACCGTCAGACAAGTAAGAATGTCTTTCGACCAGCTTGCATCGGAGTACGGACCCAAGACGTATAACACGACAGCGCCTATAACCACGGGGCACCAGGGCCAGGCCCGAAAACGTGGTTGCACGGTTCCGAGTCGCTGGTATGCCATCACGCCGGCAAGAAAGCATGGCAAGTAGCGAAGCGGCTGGAATAGGCTGAGAAGCGTGCTAACAGCGTAAATCAGAATGAGACGAACACGGCCTCTGGGCGCTCTCAGTACTAGAAAGAGCATTGGCAGTACGAGGTACATCTGTACCTCATACGGTAAGCTCCACAAAGGAGCGGAAACATCGCTGACACCGACGATGTTCTGGATAAGCAGGATGTTCGCCGTCGCCCATCTCGCGCCGAGCCATGTATAGGGAGTGCCCAACGCGTTCGGCGGGACCGAGAACGCTATGGACAGCAAGACGAGACAGACGCTCAACGGGTAAATGCGAAATGCTCTCCTGGTATAGAAGTATTTAATCAGCGGCCAGCCGAGTAGATTTGTCCCCGTCCGCTCAAGGGACTGCATTAACACCAGGCTAGTGTGGACAAAGAAGATCAAGACGCCGACACGTCCAAGAGCGTAAGTGTCCACGCCATAAGCAAAGTGCTCTCCGAATTCGCAGCCGGCAAACACCTGTAGCGCGTGGCTTGCGAAGACCGCTAGCACGGCGACCGAGCGCAGGATGTCCAGATTTGAATCCTGACCAGCTTTCGCCATTCCAGACATATTAGCATCCGAAGTCGTCACTAAGATACTTGTGGTTGTCCCGAGGCGTCATGTGGTGGCCGGCCCCCGCTGTCCGGCGATGTTTTTCCAGAGCCGGCTCCGAAGCAGCTACCCGAGGGTGCCGCTCAGGGTTCGAGCTATCGTCTCAGCCGAATTGACAGCCTACTCGTGCGACGAGTACTGGGCCTGGGGCGGATTCAGCTTGATCTCGATGGTCTTCTCGGGTTCCGTCACTTCGTAAGTCTGGCCGAAAGTCTGATAGTCCTTGGCGATCACCTGGACCCGGATGTTGCCCTGGGGAAGTTCGGGGATCTTCGCCACGCCTTCCTGGTTGGTCCGAATATCCCAGCTCGTGATGACCTTCTTCCCCAGCTTCGCGACCGAGCGCGAGCCGGCGAAACGTACCACCACCTCGGCTTGCGTGATCGGCTTGTCGCTGAGGCTCTTGACCTCGATGCGCAGCTTGGTCATCGGCAAGTCGGCCGCGAGAGCGGCTGCCGCAAGGCAGATCGGGATGGCGAGCAGAGCGAAGGTTCGCATAACGCCTCAATTATCGCAGAACCGCAAACGGGCGGCCCGCGCGTGCCGACTGTCCGCACGCACCGCTGCGTTCGGAACCGAGCCGCGACCGCCAGGGAGCGGTCTCACGTAAGTGGGGTGGAACCGCTTGCTCACGCGCGCGGTTCGGAATCGAGGACAAACCGCTCGGGACGGCCCGCGGCCTCGGCCACCGCCTCCGCCGCCAGGTATCCGCTGCGGACGGCGCCCTCCATCGTGGCCGGCCAGCCGGTGCGAGTCCAGTCGCCGGCCAGAAACAGGTTCGGAATCGCGGTCCGCGCGGGCGGGCGCAGAGCATCCAGGCCGGCACGCGCAGAGAACGTGGCGCGGGCTTCTTTCACCACGTGCGCCTTCACCAGACGGGCCTCGCGCGCAGCGGGGAAGAACTCGCGCAGCTCGCCGAGGGCCAGTTCGACGATCGCCTCGCGGCCCATCGCGAGCAGGCTGCGCGACGCGCTCACCACGAGCTGGACATACCGGCCTTCGCCCTTGTTGAAGGCCCACTGAATGGTGCGATCGAGCAGCGTGGCGTGCGGGACCTCCATCACCGGCCGGTCGAACCAGAGGTGGATTCCGGTGATGGGAGAATGCTCGAACGCGCTCACGTCCAGGCCGAGCGCAGGAGCGACCGCCGGCACGCGCTCGAACGGCAGCGCGCAGACGTAGTAGTCGGCGGCGTGCGGTTCCCCGCCTGCCAGCGCGCCCGTAACCCGCCCGCCTTCGACCGAGAAGCAATCCACCGGCGTCCGGAGGTGAAGCGCGGTGTTGGCCAGCCCGCGCGCCGCGTACAACTCGCCGAGCGGCACCGCCGCCAGGCCCATTTGGTACGCGTCCGGGCGCGCCAGGAAGCCCTGCCAGAACACCTGGAAACCGTGCCTGGCCGCCATGCGGTCCAGATCCTCGTTGATGGCGCTGACCAGCACCTGCTGCCAGAATCGGCCGATGGCGCGCGGCGTCTGGCGTTTCTCGCGCAGCCAGTCGAGCATGGTGATACGGTCGAGGTCGTCCCGCCGGCCGTGCTCGCGCTCGATCGCGCGAAGGCCGCGCGCCAGCGCCAGTTTGTCCCGGGCTCCCAGAAAATGGAGCCCCGCAAACGAACCGAGAAAGTGCAGCGGAGCGGGCAGCGAGCCCGCGCGCAGCAGCGACACGCGCCCGCCCGGCTCGACGAAGCGAAACTCGCGGAAGAACCGGATGCGGTCGCGCACGCCCAGCCGCTCGTAGAGGTTCAGCAGGTTCGTGAAGCAGGCCAACAGGACGTGCTGGCAGTTGTCGATGACTTCGGAGCCTTCGGCCGTGGGGAGCGGGTAGGACGTCGCGCGACCGCCTAGAAAGGCGCGCGCTTCAAACAGGTCGACGTCGAAGCCGGCGCCGCCGAGCGCAGCCGCCGCGGAGAGTCCGGCCAGGCCCCCTCCGGCAATCAGGACGCGGGGCATGGCCGCACGCGCCCGTACAGGCGGACCACGTTTTCCATCAGCCGCAGGCCGCAATCGTCCGCCAGCGTCAGCATCGACTCGGGATGGAACTGCACCGCCTCCATGGGCAGCTCGCGGTGCCGCACGCCCATAATTACGCCGTCTTCCGTCTCGGCCGTGATTTCGAGACACGCCGGCAACGTAGCCTTCTGCGCGAACAGGGAGTGATAGCGGCCCACCGTGAACCGCTGCGGCAGGCCTTCGAACACGCCCACGCCCTGGTGCACAACCAGCGACGGCTTGCCATGCATGGGGTAGTCGAGCACGCCGAGGGTGCCGCCGAAGGCTTCGACCATCCCCTGCAGTCCCAGGCAGACGCCGAACACCGGGATTCCGTTGCGCGCCGCGTACCGGACCAGGTCCGGCACGCCAAATTCCTCCGGGCGGCCCGGACCGGGCGAAGCCAGAATGATGGACGGCGCGATGCGCTCGATCAGGTCGAGCGGAAACCCCGCGCGGTAGGTGACCACCTCGGCGCCGGTCTGCCGCGCGTAGTTGGCGAGCGTGTGAATGAAGCAGTCGTCGTTGTCCACCAGGAGCAGGCGCACGCCTTCGCCCACTCGCGCCCCCGCTTCCGGCGCCGCTTTCGCTTGCGGCCGGCCCCGCAGGGCGCGGAAGAAACCCGTCGCTTTGGTCCGCGTCTCCTGTTCTTCGAGCTCGGGAACGGAGTCGTAGAGAATCGTGGCGCCCACCGCGTAGTGAGCGATGCCGTCGCGCAGATGGGCGGTGCGGATGGTGATGCCCGTGTTGATGTCGCCATTGAGCGACAACATGCCGACCGCGCCGCCATACCAGCCGCGGGCGTCCTTCTCCAGGTTCTCGAGAGCCTGCGCCGCCGCTTTCTTCGGCGCGCCGATGACGGTGACCGCCCACATGTGGCTCAGAAACGCGTCGAGCGAATCGAAGCCGGGCTTGAGCCGCCCTTCTACGTGATCCACCGTGTGGAACAGGCCCGCGTAGGCCTCGATGAGCCGCCGGCCCAGCACCGTCACGGAGCCCGGCACCGAGACGCGCGACTTGTCGTTCCGGTCCACGTCCGTACACATGGTCAGCTCGGACTCGTCCTTGGTGGAGTTGAGCAGCTCGCGGATGCTCTCGGCGTCGTGAATCGGATCGCCGGTGCGCCGCGCGGTGCCCGAGATGGGGCAGGTCTCCACGCGGTCGCCTTCGATCCGGACGAACATTTCGATCGACGCGCCCACCAATTGCTCGTCGCCGAATTGCAGCAAGAACTCGTACGGGCTGGGGCTGTGGAGCTGCATGCGGCGGAACAGCTCGGAGGGCGGGTCGGAATAGGGCGTGCGGAAGGTGCGGCGCAAAACCACTTCGTAGAAGTCGCCGCGGCGCATGCCCTCGCGCAGGGTCTCCACTTTGGCCGCGTACTCCTCGGCCGTGTGGTCGGAGACGGGCTCGCCGGTTTCGCCATGGTGGGGCGGCGGTGCAACCGGTGCGCCCGTGCGGACGACGCCGGCCGTGGTGAGGTCCTTGTATTCGAAGTCGTACTCGTAGCGCTCGATCTGCTCCTTCTTGCGGTCCATGTAGAAGATGTCGTCGCACAGGAGCAGGTGCAGGTCCTTAACGCCGGCGCGCGGCAGCTTCAGATTGATCGGGTCGAACTGGAACAACAGGTCGAAGCCAAAAGCGCCCACCAGCGCCAGCCGGCTGTCCTTTTCGTTGCGGAATTCTTCGATCAGCGCGCGCAGGATGGAGAACGCCGACGGCTGCTTGCTGCGCTCCTCTTCCGGAAACAGCGCCGGCAGGGGCCGCAACCGGCCGCGGAGCGCGCCCCCGTCGAGAGCCAGCGATTCCCAATGCGGGTGCGGCGCCAGCACGTCGAGCAGCATCCGGTTGAGGATTTCGCCGCGCTGGTTCAGCGGACGGAATTCCATCGCGCGGCCGTAAGCAACGATCTCGAGCATCGGCCGCACCGAGGCGATGTCCCAGCGCGAGTACCGCCCCGGATACTCGTATCCGGAAGAGAGGTAGAAGCCGCGCTGGGTGTCGAGCTCGTGCAGCAGGTGCTTCAGACCCCTCTTGTACGGGGCCTTGGAGAGGGTCCGCGTGACTACGATCCCGCCGCGTGTAGAATACCTGAGTTGCCGCATGACGCCCTGGGGTAAACGTCCAGGATACCGCAGGCGGGCGGCTGCCGCTAACTCTGGGTGCGGCGGCGCGGGACTGTCCGAATGCGGGATTGGCTTCGTTTTGTTTTTTGGTATGACTGGCTGTAATCGATTGATGCTGTGGAAGTTGTCCCGCACACGATTGATTGTCGCGGGGGCGGAGCCGGCCGGGCAGGGCAGAGTTGTGGAAGCGCTGGAGGGGGTTGGAGATAGAGTTCGGAGTCTGCGGTGAACGCGAGGGCTCCGCCGGCATCGGCGCACCTTTCAGACACCACCTAACTCTGGTACGTTCCCACCACGATGAGCGCGATGGGCCGGTCGCCGATAGCGCCGTAGAGCACCCAGTCCGCGCCTTCCTGTTTGAGCGCGGCGGGGCCGGGCGAATCGGGCTTCCAGCAATTCAGAACCGCCGGGTGCGGGACGCCGGACGCCTTCTTGCTCATGGCCACCAGTTGATCGAAAGCGGGCGTCGCGTTCGAATCGGTATCGGTTGCCGCGGGCGACATCAACAAAAAATCGCGCGTCTGCGCGACTCCCTGGTGCGCGCCGTCGGCCGGATAGAAACTCAGGCGCAGCGTGTACACGCCCGGCTGGATCGACTGGCCGCGCCGGTCCGTGCCCTTGACGGGGAAGCGAACGACGCCCACCAGCGTGCCCTGCGCGATGTCGGTGAAGGAAACGTTCTGCTCCGAGTTCGCCGCGGCCGGCACCTGGGTTCGGAGCCACACTTCGCACACGGTGCCGTTCGGGCCGGCGATCTTCGCGCCGTCCTTCTGAAGAGCGTCGCGAATGGCGGGGGCCACCTCGGATGGCGGCGCGCCCGCGGATTCGAGCTTGTACTGTGCGGAAGCGCACACTGCGGTCAGCGAAAGGGTGAAGAGCAGTCTTTTCATGGAGGGTCTCCTCTGATGATCCCAGTCTAGCGCTACGGAAAGGTGCTGGACGGCCGCGAGGCGTCACATATAGCATTTAAGTCAGATATAGCGTATACTGGATCATGGAGGCTTCGATGCCCACCCAAGAAAAGACCGGGATACCCGTTGCGCTCTCTAAGGCCGACCAGCGGCAGGTACTGGAGCTATACCAGAAAATCCAGCGTAGCCGCGCCAGGCTGGTCGGTCCCGACGGCAAGGCCCAGAGCCTCCCCGCTTCGTTCCACGAATTCCTGGTGAAGTTGTGGGCCGACCTCTGCGAGGGGCAGTCGGTCGCCATCGTTCAGAACGACGCGCAGTCAACCACGGTCGAGGCTGCGCGGATGCTGGGGGTGTCGCGCCAATTCCTGATCAAGCTTCTGGAGCGCGACGAAATCCCGCACCATATGGTTGGGACTCACCGGCGCGTTTATGTCCAGGACCTCCTGGCATACAAGGCTAAGCGGGACTCAAAGCGTCGCCAGATCCTGGATGACCTGACGCGTGCCGAAGCCGAAGACGGCCTGTACGATCTGGAACCGCCGGATGATCGTGCAGGGTAACCAGTACATTGCTGTGCTCGATACCTGCGTGTTGGCGCCGATGCCGCTCTGCGACACGCTGCTGCGGCTGGCCGAAGACCCAGCGTTCTACAGCCCTCGCTGGAGCGACGACATCTTCCGGGAACTGCGCTCGACGCTCGCGCGAATGGGCTACACGGAGGCACAGGCCACCCGCCGGATCACCGCGATGGATACCGCCGTCGAGGACGCCAGGGTCACTGGCTACGAACGCCTGGTCGCCTCGATGACCAATGACCCAAAGGATCGGCACGTCCTGGCCGCGGCCGTTCGCTGCGGCGCACACGCCATCGTCACCGAAAATGTGCGGCACTTCCCGGCCGAGTCCGTGAAGCCGAATGACCTCGACGTGCTGACTCCGGACGAGTTCCTCGTGGGCCAGTTCTACTTGAACGAGGAGTTGCTGCGCGAAAAGATCGCCGCCCAGGCAGTGGCCCGAGGAGTCAGCATGGAACATCTCCTCAGCCGCCTTGGGAAGTGGGCGCCGGCTACGGTCCGGCTTTTGGCCGGCACGCGCTGAATTCACTCCGCGCGGAAATGGTCGTACCCACGCGGCGGAAGCGGACGACCTTCGACCTCTACCCAACCCGGCCGGCCTTCGCGAATCGTGCCGATGCGCGCCAGGGGCAGGCCCTCGAACGAGCGCGGCACCTGCACGCGCGGGCGCACGGTGAACAGCAGCTCGTAGTCCTCGCCGCCATCGAGAGCCTGATCGAGCGTGGCGCCGCGGAAGATTGGGATCGGACCATCGAGCTGGGCCGCGACTCCCGACGCCTGGCACAGACGGTAGAGATCGAGCGAGAGGCCGTCGCTCAGGTCCATGCACGCGGTCGCGCGCAGTTTCTCGCGCACGAACCGGCCCAGCGCGATTCGCGGCTCGGGTTTGAGGTGCTTCTTCCACGCGGCGCCCGAGCTGGTTTGGAGGCCCAGCGCCGATCCGCCGAGCCTTCCCGACACGTAGATGTGGTCGCCCGGCCGCGCGCCGTCGCGCCGCAGCGCCTTGCCACGCGCCACGCTGCCGCAGACCACGATGTCGCACGCCACGCGCTCCGCGTGTGCCAAGTCGCCGCCCGCGAGCGCCACGCCGTATTTCCGCGCCAGAAGCAGAAGCCCGCCGTAGAACCGGTCGATCCAGCGCTCGTCCGCCCACGGCGCGATGGCCAGCGAGAGAAGGCAGAACCGCGGCGTGCCGCCCATGGCCGCAATGTCGCTCAGCCCGCGCGCCAGCGTCTTCCAGCCCAGCGCCTCGGGTGGATGGGTCTCGCGGCGGAAGTGGACGCCCTCGATCGTCATGTCCGTGGTGAACAGCAGGTCTTCGGCGGCGCCGCGCGGCCGGTAGATGGCGCAATCGTCGCCGATGCCCAGGGCTAGGCCGTGACCGGGCGCCCGCGCCGCGATGCGCTTAAGTAGTTCCAGCTCGTTCATTGGCGAACACCAGACCGGAGGGCAGCTCTTCGCCGAACATGCGGTCGAGCGTGCCGGAATCGAGCGCCTCCTCGCCTTCGAGGATGGCGGCCAGCCGCTCGGCGTCCGGCCGCTTCGCGACGCTCTGCCGCACCTGCTCGATCACGGCGGGCGAGAGGTCGCGCACGGGATCGCCGGTGCGCCGCGCGATGGTGACCACGGCCTCCGCCGCCCGCTCGAGCGGCAGCAGAGCCTGCACCCAACGCGCCGCTGCGGTCGCCGGGACCACCTGGTTCGCGGGACCGTAGAACAGCGCGCGCGCGCCCAGCCGCGTCAGGCACCAGAAATCGCTGTCGCCGGCCTCTCCCGTCTTGACGCGCGCGGCCAGCGCGTCGCCCAGCTCGATTTTGGTCTGCATCGGCAGCAGCTCGAGGCTCGCCGCCGTGCGCCACATCTCGCGCAGCAGGCTGCTGTTCACCCTCTGGCGCTTGGCGGCGCGCGGCAGCAGCGTGGCCGCGAGCCGCTGGAAAACGTCGACCTGTTGGTTGCGGTTCAGTCCTCCGGCCACGCGCCCCCAGAAAACCCACCACTGCACCTCGTTCTCCATGCGGTTTGCGAATGCGAGTCCGGCGGCGTAGACGCGGCGCGCCTGCTCGATGCGAAAGTCGTCGCCCGGATAGCCGAAGCCCGGCCGCAGACAGAAGCCTGTCAGATTGAGCCAGCGCAGCTCGTAGGCGGCCGCGAGCTTGCGGCCCTCGGCCGCTTCGAGCAGCACGTCGGCAAGCTGCCGCACCGTGCCCAGCGGCCAGGAATTCTTGCCCAGGCCGAGCGCTTGTTCCAGTTTTGCGGGCAACTCCTCGGGCGGCGCGGGCGCTTCAACCGCCGGTGCGAACGCGGCGCGGATCAGCCCCTTCGCGCGCTCCACGGCCTCCTCGCTAATCACCGCCGCGGGACGGCGCGACACGTCGGCCTCCGCGGCCTTCTTCCGCAACTCGAATTGCAGCCGCCAGCGATGCTCGCTGATCTTCGATTCGGCCCAGATCTCGAGCGTCCCAATCTCGGTCAGCCGCGCGCCCAGCTTCACCGGAATCAGCTTCTCGCCCGTGCGCTTGCCGAAGCGGATTACCGCGTAGAGCGGCGCGTGCGTGTGGAATTCGGCTTCGATTTCCACCACCTGGCCGAGCGCGTCCTCGGTGCGCGTGAGCGAGCTGTAGAGGCGGAACGACACCGGCCGGTTGGCCACCAGTTGCAGGTTCTCGAGATCGAGATCGAGCGAGGCGCCTTCTTCGGTGCCGCGCGGCACCAGGCACACCGCGCGCGCTCCGGCGCCCGCTTCCGAACCGATCCCGATGTAGTAGGCGCGCGGCAGGCCGCCGCGCACCAGCACACCCGCTCCGCCGCTCCGCGCGAAGGAGTGATACGCCGCGCCGACGGCCACCGCTAGGTCCAGATCGCGGTTCTCGAAAACCACCGGCCGCCGGCCGTACCATCGCTCGACCACCTCGGCTACGCGCTCGCGGCAGACATCCGGAATGAAGAAGCCGCCGTTGAACAGAATCGCGTCGACGCCGTTGGGCGCGTACTCGGCCGCGCCGCTGAGGAACGCCGCCAGGTGCCGCGTCACCGCTGGGTCGGAGACATAGGGCAGCCCCAGTTCGCGAAAGAGGCTCCGCTTCTCCTCCTGGGGTTTGTCGGCGAGATTGCAGAAGGGCAGGAACCCTTCGAGCGCCAGTTCCAGCGCTTCCTCGCGCAGGATCTCGGTCCTCTTCACGCCTCCGACGAGCGACGTGCCCGCGCCCACCACCGTCACTTCGACGCTCGCCAGGTTGGCATCCGAAAGCAGCCGCTCCTTGGCCGCCGTGCACTGCCTCCGCACCGCGTTGCGCTGGCGGATGGAAAGCGGCGCGCCGATCTTGCTCTCTACGAGCCAGGCCAGCGTCAGGTCCAGGTTGTCGCCGCCCAACAGCAGGTGGCGCCCCACCGCCGTGCGCGTGAATTCGACGCGGTCCTCGGCGCGCGACACGCGGATCAGCGTGAAGTCCGACGTGCCGCCGCCGACGTCCACCACCAGCACCACCTGGCCATCGAACAGGTTCTGGCGCGATTGCGCCAGGTGGTTTGCGATCCAGGAGTAGAAGGCCGCGGCGGGCTCTTCGAGCAGCGTGAGGCGCGGCAGGCCCGCCTGCGCGGCCGCCTCGACCGTCAACTCGCGCGCTTCCTCGTCGAAGGAGGCGGGCACGGTGAGGGCGACGTCCTGCTCGGCGAACGGCGTGCCCATCTTCCGCTCCCACGCCTCGCGCATGTGCGCCAGGTACTTGGCCGAAACCTCGACCGGCGAGAGCACGCGCCCCGTCTCCTGCGAATCCCACGGCAGGATCTTGGCGGTGCGGTCCACGTCCGGGTTCGAGAGCCACGACTTCACCGAATGGACCAGCCGCGTGGGAACCAGCGCACCCTGGTCGCGCGCGTAGACGCCCACATATTCCCGGTCGCCCAAAAACAGGAACGACGGAAATGTTCGCCGCTCCTCGACCGTCTCCGGAGCTACGTACTGCGGAATGGGCAGGATGTGGATGGGCGGGAATGCGGAGTCCTCGGCTTCGCGCGGGTCGATATAGGCCACCGCGGAGTTGGTGGTCCCCAGGTCGATGCCGATTTTCATGCCGCCGAGACGCGCTCCCTCACGTTGAATTCCAGTTTCCAGCGGCGACCGTCGCGGGCCACGCACCATAGTTGCAGGAGGCCCGTCCCGGTGACCTCGGTCTCGAGCGACACCGGCACGACTTCGCCCGCGTTCGCGCCCTCGGCCGGAAGCGTCACATCCATCGGCGCCAGTTCTTCGAGCTCGTCGCGCAGGTCCTCGATCATCGCGCCCACGGCGTCGTCCTTGCGGGCGGTGGAAGAGAAGAAGCGGAACTCGGCCGGCTGGCCGATCGCCAAGCCGAATTCGCGGTCCGGGATGCGCGCGCCGGTGCTTTCCTCCATGCCGAAGGGGACTACCGTGAGCGCCTTGACCGGAGCGGGGACACCTGGCACCGCCGGCATGGCGCTCTCGATGCCGACGTAGTAAGTCCTGGCCACGCCGCCGCGGATGCGCACGCCGCGGCCCTGCCGCGCCAGCCCGTAGGTTGCCGCGCCGCGCGCCACCGCGTGCATCAGGTCCTCGCCCGTGAGCGGGAGTACCGCCGGCATGCCTTCTTCCTTCAGCCACGCGTCGAGCGTCGAAACCAGGCGCTCGCGGATCAACTGCGCGCGCAGCACGCCGCCGTTGAACAGCACGTGCGTCGGGCAGGCGAGGCCGCTCGGACCTCTCCGCACCGAACTATGCTGCGCCGCCGAAGCGTGCTGCCGCAGGAACCGCGCCATGTGCCGCGTCACCGCGGCATCGGCTGCATACGGCAGCCCCAGTTCCTGCAACCCGGCGCGCCGCGCCCCCTGCGGCATCTCCTGGCTCGAGACCACCGGGAAGAATCCATCCCGCAGGATGCGCTCCAGATCCGCGCGCTGCAGCTTGGCGCGAATCGTCCCGCCGACCACGCCCGTGCCCTTGCCGAGCACCGTCACCGGGTAGTCGCTCGCGTCGTTGCCTTCTTCGAGCAGCTTCTCTTTTCCGATGCGGCAGTTCTGCCACAGCGCGTGAAGCTGGAGCGTGTCAAGGCGCACGTTCTTCGCCGCAAGCTGGTGCTCGATGGAGCGGGCCAGCGCCAGGTCGATGTTATCACCGCCCAGCAGAATGTGCTCGCCGATGGCCACGCGCTCGAGCTCCAGCTCGCCCTCGCGCTCCGTCACGGCGATGAGCGTGAAGTCGGTGGTGCCCCCGCCGATATCGACCACCAAGATGAGGTCGCCCACCTTCACGCGCTCGCGCCAGTCCGGGTGCCGCTCGATCCAGGCGTAGAAGGCCGCCTGCGGCTCTTCGAGCAGGCTCGCATCCTTGATGCCCGCGCCGTGGGCCGCCTGCTCGGTCAGCTCGCGCGCCACCGCGTCGAAGGAAGCCGGCACCGTAACCAGCACCTGCTGCTTTTCGAACGGCGCCTCCGGATGCGCGTGGTTCCAGGCGTTGCGCATGTGGTCCAGATAGCGTAGCGAGGCTTCCACCGGTGAAACCTTCTGCACGCCCTCGGGCGCGTTGGCGGGAAGGATCGCCGCCGTGCGGTCGACGCCCGAATGGCAGAGCCACGACTTCGCCGAAGACACCAGCCGGCCCGGATTCTCGACTCCGCGCTTCTGCGCCAAAGCCCCAACAACAAAGTCCTGGTCTGCCTTCCACGGCAGCGCCAGCGAGCCCGCGGGAAAATCGGCCGCCCCAGGCAGAAACAGGAACGACGGCAGCAGCGCTTCCTCGCGCACCTCGCCCGGGTTCACCACCTGCGCGATCGCGAACAGGCTGGCCGGTGTCACCGACAACGGGTCGCCCTCCGCCAGGGGAACATACGCCAGCGCCGAGTTGGTGGTCCCGAGGTCGATGCCGATGACGAACTGCGCTTTGGATGGCTTGGCCACTCTGCCCCTATTCAACCTCGATTTCAGCGGGAGCGATGACTCGCGCGCCGCGGCGCGGCGCCGGAAGCCCGGTCTTCTCCACGCGCCAGCCCTTGTGCCGCAACGTTCCGCCATCGGGCGGCTGCGCGGGGACGTTACCGATGAACTTCACGAGCCACCCCCGCTCCGCCGCTGGCAGCGCTCCGACACTCGTATACGCACCCTCGACGGCGTCGATCACCGGCGTCAGGCTCACGTAGCGAAGCAGTGAATCGCGGCACTGATCGTGTACGCTTCTGACCGCCGCGCCCACCTGATCGTCGTCGTAGCCCGAAATGTCTTCCATCAGAAAATCCACCAGCCGCGCATCGCGCTGAAGAATTCCCAGGAGACCAACCGCGCCGTCGACGTGATCCGGCGGAGGTTCGGCGGGCTTGGGCGCCGCGACGGTCTTGCTCAGTCCGAGCGCCTTGGCGGCCTCGGCGGGAAGCGCGCCCTGGAACAGAATGCCGAAAAAGCTGCGGAACGCAAGCAGGATGCGGCCCACGCGGTACCCCCTTGTCCTACCTCACCAGGATACACTGCGCTGTGGGACAGGCCTCCGGCCTGTCATGCTCACGATACGCTCTCCGCGCCCGTTGGCCTCGCCCCCGGCACAACCGTCGCGCGGCGCAGCTTGTCGAGCTCGCGCCGGGCGATCGCGGCCCACGAGCTGGCGGCATCCAGCTTCAGATAGGCCTTCCAATGCCGCACGGCCTTCATGACGTCGCCGCGCGTTTGCGAAAGCAACGCCAGGTTGTAGTGCGCGTCGGCGTAATTCGGATTGATCTTGAGCGCGGCCTGGTAGTGGTGCTCGGCGCGCTCCGGATCGCCGCGCTCGTCGAACAGGTTGCCCAGGTCGAAGTGGGCCAGCGCATAGGTCGCATCGATCTCGAGCGCCCGGAGGTAGACGCGTTCGGCCTCTTCCCACCGCCGTAGGTGAAAGTAGACGGTGCCCAGGTTTACGGCCGCGCCCGCCGAGGACGGGTCGAGTTCCAGGGCGCGCTGGTACGCCGCGACGATCTCCTCCGGCGGCGCCCCGGTCTGCTCCAGTTCGAGCCCCTTCTCGAACCACGCTTCGGCTTCCCGCGTCTTCGCGTCGGAAACGGCCGCACGCCCGCGTCCTTCGGGTGGGAACGCGAGCAGCGTCGTCAACTCCTTCCGGTCGAAATCCAGCAGGAGCTGACCCGAAACCGCCTCCATCTTCTGCCCATCGACGAGCACCGCAACCTTGCGCCCTTCGCAGAAGACCTTCACTTCCTTGAGCGGATTCTCGACGCCGTGGAGTTTCTGGCGCAGCGCGCGCACGGCGCTGCGGATGCGCGCCGGCGCCACGCGGTCCGCGCGCAGCTTCTGCAACGAACGCAGCGCGATGAGGTCCGCGAACGCGAACTGCTCCAGGCGCGGCACCAGCTCCTGGCGCTCCCACCCGCGCAACTGCCGCTCCGAGATCCCCAGGACCCGGCGGGCCTCCTCGCGCGAATACGACTGCTGTGGGCTTCCCGCAAGCATCGCAGGAATTGTAGCAGAGAACAGCCGTCAGCCTTCAGCCATCAGCCATCAGTCACCGCCTGCGGGTGGGCGGGGCGCCCTCCGGATCGGTGATCAGCACAGTCCCTTCGAAACACTCTCGCTCAGGGACATAGCGAAAGTCGTATTCAAGGTGCCGGCCGGAGTTGTACCAATCCTCGTAGCGCCAATGCAGCTGGGCGACCGGCTTCCTGGAGGTGAACCCATACATCCACACTTGCGAATCGGCTTCGCCAGGCAGATTGCTGTGAATCAGGAATTCGTAGACGATCACGCGGTCCTGGCGCTGGCTGTAGCCCAGCACCATCGTCAGGGGCTCGTTGCAGCTCTCCTTAACATAGAACGCGAATTCCAGGGCTTTTCCATCCCCGTTGAAGTCTCTAAGGGCGAGAATGTGCGGCTTCCCGGCGCCACGGATGAGCGGGCCGCGAACCTCGTAGAAATGGCCAGGCCGGATCCGGAATAGAATATCGTACTCGTCCTCGCCGTTACCGAGCGTCACCCGCACCGTATTGAGGACGCGCCTCGACTGTGTGTCAGCCAGAGAGACACGAGTCGGGGCGCGGTAGTAGTGGCCTAGCGTCTGCTCCGGACACGTGTAGGCGTCTTCCTGGTCTTCCTCCGGGGAAGCGTCCTGCAGCGGTTTGTCCGCAGGAGCCAAGACCCAGAGAACCAAGGCGCGATGCGCGTGCGCCCAAACCGGCAGAGGCTCCTCCTCTAACAGCACGGCGTTCCCCGCGAGCCTAACATAAGGCGGCCCGGGCGCGGCCAGCGTCGGCCAAGTCGAGAGCAAACCGAGAAGAAGGAACCGCACCATTCACAGCCTAGTGTAGTGCGGCATGCAGATTGACGGATATTCGCGACCGCGTGGCGCGGGCTTCAGCCTGCCGTGTCGGCACTCGGGCCGACACCTGGGCGTCGAGAAGAGTCTCGACGCGGCACGCAAGAGTGCGTGCGCCACAAGAAGCCCCTCTGGCAGCATCCTGCATATAGGTCCTTAATTACGCCGCACTACGCTTGCAGGTATCCTCGCCGATGCTGGCTGGCTGACGGCTGATGGCTGCCTTCCCCCCACCTGCAACTCGGTGTCATCCCCTAGTACTCTCGGAGTTTTCGATCTGCTTGACAGGGCGGCCCTGGGAGGGTCATACTGACCTGTGATGCAACTGAGTGGCAACGGCCGTCCGAGTCTCATGGAACTTCGCCGCGGCGAACATGGCGTGCTCGATCGCATCGATCTGCCCGCGGACATCTCGCAGCGGCTGATGGAGCTCGGATTCCTCCCCGGCAGCCCGGTGGTCGCGGCGGGCAGCGCTCCGGGAGGCGACCCGCGCGTGTTTCGTGTGGACGGCGCCGAAATCGCTTTGCGACGCGAGACGGCCTCGCGCCTGATCCTCCGCGCTCCTTCCTCCGAGCCATGAGCGGTTGCGACGATTGCGCACTGGTGGGGCTGCACCCCGTCACCACCGGCAACAGCGCCGGCGTAGTCGCGATCATCGGTCCTCCCAATTCCGGCAAGTCCACCCTCTTCAACCGGCTCACCGGCCTGCGGCAGAAGGTCGCCAACTACCCCGGCGTCACCGTCGAGCAACGGGTGGGCAGCGCCACGCTGGACAGTGGCCGCGAAATCACTCTCGTCGATCTTCCCGGCGTCTACAGCCTCTCGCCGCGCTCCGAGGACGAGCAGGTCGCCCACGACATCCTCACCGGCACGATGCCCGATTTCCCGCGGCCCGACGCCGTGCTGCTGATTCTCGATTCCACCAACCTCGGCCGCCATCTGATGCTCGCCGCGCCCGTCCTGGCGCTGGGACTGCCGACCATCGTCATCCTCAACATGGCGGACGATCTGAAGGCGCGCGGCGGCGAGATCGACGTTCAGGCGCTCTCGCGCCAGCTCGGCGCCCCGGTCGTGCTGGCCAGCGCCGCGCGCGATGAAGGCCTCGAGGGGGTTTGGGATTTCCTGGCGGAACGCAGCGCGCCGCCGGCGCCGGTGGATGCCTCCGCCCTCGAGACCGTTCCGAAATGCCGCGCCTGGGCGGCCCGCCTGGGCAAGCACGCCTCTTACCAGCCGCCCGCTCCGCCCCTGTGGACGCGCCGTCTGGATGCCGTCTTTCTGCATCCCGTCTGGGGCCCGCTGATTTTCGTGCTGGTCGTGGTCACCGTCTTTCAGGCCATCTTTGCCTGGGCGCGCCCGCTGATGGACGGCGTACAGACGTTCATCACCTGGTCGGGCAATGTGGTGGGCGCGGCGCTGCCGGCTTCGCCTTTCCGCTCGCTGCTCATCGAGGGCGTCTGGAGCGGCGTCGGTTCGGTGCTGGTGTTCCTGCCCCAGATTCTGGTGCTGTTCCTGTTCATCGGAATCCTCGAGGATTCGGGCTACCTGGCGCGCGCCGCGCTCATCGCCGACCGCACCATGGCCCGCGTCGGATTGCAAGGGAAATCGTTCATCCCGCTGCTCTCGGCGTACGCCTGCGCGGTGCCGGCGATCCTGGCCACGCGCACCATCGAGAACAAGCGCGACCGCACGGCCACCATCCTGATCGCGCCGCTGATGACCTGCTCGGCGCGCCTGCCGGTCTACACGCTCATCATCGCCGCGTTTTTGCCCGAGCGGCAGGTGCTGGGGCCGCTGCTCGGCACCCGCGCCACCGCGATGCTGGGCCTCTACCTGCTCGGGTTCCTGGCGGCCTTCGCCACCGCGCGCGTGCTCAAATCGTCCATCCTCAAAAGCGAGCGGGGGGCCTTCGTGCTCGAGATGCCGCCCTACCGCCGGCCCACGCTCCGCTCCCTGGGCCTGCGCCTCCTGGACCGTTCCAAGATCTTCCTGCGCCGCGCGGGCACGGTGATCCTCGCCGTCGCCATTGTGCTGTGGATCTTCGCCCACCTGCCGCTGGTTCACGGCAAGCTGCCGGCGGTCGAGCACAGTTTCGCTGGAAGGGTGGGACATGCGATCGAACCCGCGATCCGGCCGCTCGGCTTCAACTGGAAGATCGGCGTCGGGCTGATCACGTCGCTGGCGGCGCGCGAGGTGATCGTAGGCACGCTGGGCACGCTCTACGGCATGGAACCGGACGCGAGGTCCCGCGGCCTGCAGCAGGCCTTGCGGCGCGACCTGACTCCCGCGGGCGCCGTCGCGCTACTGGTGTTTTTCGCCTTCGCCATGCAGTGTATGTCCACCATTGCCGTGGTGCGCCGGGAGACCGGCGGCTGGAAGTGGCCGCTCATCCAGTTCACCTACATGACCCTGCTCGCCTATGGCGGCGCCTTCCTCGCCTACCGCATCGTCTCCGCGCTCACGTAGCGGGTTACACTGGAATCGGATCCCCTTTCGCCTATGCGTAACGTCGTCATCGTCGGCGCGGGCTGCGCCGGAAACACCGCGGCCGTCTACGCGGCGCGCGCGAACCTGAAACCGCTGGTCGTCACGGGGCGCCATCCCGGCGGCCAGCTTTCGCTCACCACGCTGGTCGAGAACTTCCCCGGTTTCCCCGAGGGCATCGACGGCCCGGTGCTGGTGGAGAACATACGCCGGCAGGCGGAGCACTTCGGAGCCGAGTACGTGCATGGCACCGTGGACGAAGCCAGCCTGTCCCAGCGCCCCTTCCGCCTCAATATCGACGGCGAATGGACCGAGACCCGCACGGTGATCATCGCCGCCGGCGCCTCGGCGCGCTGGCTCGGCGTCGAGGGGGAACGGGAGCTGGTGGGCCACGGCGTCAGCACCTGCGCCACCTGCGACGGCTTCTTTTTCCGCGGGAAGAAGATCATGGTGGTTGGCGGCGGCGATTCGGCCATGGAGGAGGCCAACTTCCTCACGCGCTTTGGCTCGGAAGTCACGCTAATCCACCGGCGCGACCAGTTCCGCGCCTCGAAAATCATGCTCGACCGCGCCCGCGCCAACCCCAAAATCAAGTGGCAGCCGCGCACCGTGGTCGACCAGATCGAGGACGTCGCGCTGGGCCGCGTCACCGGCGCCCTGCTGCGGGACGTGAAGACCGGAAGACAGTGGCGGCAGGAGGTGGACGGCTTCTTTGTCGCCATCGGCCACGACCCCAACACGGCGCCGTTCCGCGGCCAGATCGAGCTCGATCCCGAAGGCTACATCGTCTCCCACGGCGGCGCCCGCACCAACATCCCCGGGGTCTTCCATGCCGGCGACGTCCAGGACCGCGTCTACCGCCAGGCCATCACCGCCGCCGGCGCAGGCTGCATGGCCGCCATCGAAGCCGAGCGCTTCCTGGAAATGGAAGAAGGGTAGGTCGCGACCGTCCCGGTTGCAATCTTGTTACAGAGTGTGGCTTTTTGGTCACAGTGCCGCAAGCTATAATATACCTAGAAACAATCACTTACGTTTGGGGCGTCGATTGCTTTGGCAAGGGTGCCTTGCGATTTGAAACCACCGTTCAACGGCCCGTCCAGACAAGCGGCGTAGGCCTCCATAGCGGCGTTCCGGTGAGCATCCGGATTGTGCCCGCGCCCCCCTCCACGGGCATCGTCTTCGTGCGGACGGACCTGGACCGTTTCCCCGTCCAGGCCACCTGGGAGCACGTCGCGCGCGTCAGTTATGCCACCAGCTTGATGCGGAAAGGCGTGCTGATCTCGACGACCGAGCACCTCCTCAGCGTGTTCTACAGCATGGGCATCGACAACGCCTATGTCGAGATCGACAACCTCGAAGTGCCGATCCTCGATGGCAGCGGTCTGCCGTTTGTCGAGTTGCTCGAGCGCGCCGGCCGGCAGAACCATCGGCGGCTGCGGCGCTATCTGAGGATTCGGCGGCCGGTCGAGGTCCAGGACCGCGGCAAGCGCATCTCGATCCTGCCGGCGGACAGCTTCCGCCTGACCTGCGAGACGGATTTCGGCCATCCGCTGGCGGGTGCTCAAGCACTCGAGATGGAGGTAACGCCGGAGCGCTACGCGGCCGAGCTTGCGCCGGCGCGCACTTTCGGCTTCGAGAGAGATCTCGCTCAGCTCAAGGACATGGGGCTGATCCGCGGCGCTACGCTCGAAAATGCGGTCTGCTTCAACGGCAGCACCGTGCTCAACCCCGGAGGGCTGCGGTTCGCCGACGAATGCTGCCGCCATAAAGCGCTCGACCTGATCGGCGACCTGGCGCTGCTGGGCCGGCCGCTCCTGGGGCACGTGATCGCCGAGCGCGCGGGCCACGCCATGCACGCCGCGCTGGTCCACCGCATCATGAGCGACAGCTCGCTGTACGAGATTCTCACCTTCGATCAGCTCGCCACGCGGGTCGCCGGCGCATTGGTATCCTGAGTGTCACCGCGCCGATGCGGAACCTCAATCTCGCCAACATCCTGACCGCCGTGCGCATCGCGCTCGCGCCGCTGGCCGTGCGCGCGATCCTGGAGCAACGGTTCCGTCTGGCGCTGGCCATCTTTTTTGTCGCCGCGGCCACGGACGGCCTGGACGGTCTGGCAGCGAGGCGCCTCAACCTTCAGACCCGGCTCGGTGCCTATCTCGATCCGATCGCCGACAAGCTGCTGCTGAGCGCGTCCTATGTTGCGCTGGGCGCTTGCGGCGCAGTCCCCTGGTGGCTGGTGATTCTCATCTTCGGGCGGGACCTCGTGATCCTGGTTATGGCCGGCGCGGCGCTGATCCTCACCGCGCACCGTGATTTTCCTCCAAGCGTCTGGGGCAAGATCAGCACTTGTTCCCAGCTTCTCGCTGCGGTGACGGCGCTGGCAAAGGGAGCTTTCGCCCTCGCGCACCTGCCGCTGGCTCCCTTCTTCTGGGTCGCGGCTGCTGCAACCGTATGGAGCGGTGCAGGATACGTCTGGCGCGGGATTACGCTCGCGCGCCAGGACACTCCGAGTGTTTCCGCACATTGACGCCCACGGACGCGTGGCGTAGTCTTAGAATGGAGAAGGGGGAAGCGCAAAGTGAGCCGGTACGTACCTTCGCGCCACTTTCTGCAGGCGGGGCTGGCCGCGATTCTGCTGGGGGCTTTCACGGCTTGGTGCGGCCGTAGCTGGATGCCGGCTTACGCTGCCGTCGCGCTCTTCCTGGCCACCGCAGCCGTGCTGCTCTTCGCTCTCGCTTCGCGACCGCCCATTGAGATCCAGGAAGCGTACCTGGTGATCGGCCGCCGCGGCATTCCCTGGGCGGACATTCGCCGGGTGGACCACACCGGCTGGCTTTCGCCGCTGGTCGTCCGTCTCACGCTCGCCGACCAATCGCGCATCCTGCTGATCTATCCGGGCGACATAGATTCCGGCAACAGTCTCCTGCATCATCTGCGCCGCTATCCGCGCCAGGCGCTCATCGACGGCCATCCGTACCGGAAGTTCTGGAACGAAGAGCTGCCGCTCGCGAGCGAAGGCAGGCCTCTCGCTTCTCCGAAGTACCGGCTGCTGCTGCCCGAAGACGAAGCCGAGGTCGAGCGCCTGTACCAGCGCCTGAAGGCGGTGCGCCGCCTTGACCCGGACAACTCCGCCGACGAAGAATAGTTCTTGGCGCCCCCGAAGGTTCGCGTACTCCGCTGGGCCGTGCCCGCCGCGCTTCTGGTCCTCGTTGTCCTCTCCCACCAGGTGTGGCTGCGCGCGTTGGGCGGCTTTCTGGTCAGATCGCAGGAGCCGTTCCAGGCCGACATGGTGGTCGTGCTGGCGGGGGACGATAGCGGCAACCGCATTCTTACGGCGGCCCGGTTGGTAGAGGAGGGCTACGCTGCCAAGATCCTGGTCAGCGGCACTTCGTGCTGCTATGGCCGCCAAGAGAGCGATCTGGCCATCGAATTCGCGACCCGGCGCGGACGTCCCGCGGCGTGGTTCTTCTCGTTTCCGATCCGCGGCCACTCGACCGTGGCGGAGGCGGGCGAGATCGTCCCGGAGCTAAACCGCCTGCGCGTGCGACGGTTTATCATAGTGACCAGCAACTATCACACGCGCCGTGCGGCGGGCATCTATGCCCGGCTGGTGCCGCGCGACCGCTTCCGCGTGGTGGCCGCGCCCGACTGGGCTTTCCGTCCAGAAGATTGGTGGCGGAGCCGCGACGGGCGGAAACAGTGCTTTTTGGAATGGAGCAAGACACTCGCCAATTGGGCCGGTCTGTGATGCGGGAAACCGCGCGGCGGCTGTGGCCATACTACCGCCGTCACCGCCGCGGACTCCTGCTCGGCTTCGGCGCTCTGGTCCTCAAAGACCTCACCGCCGCCGGCCTGCCCCTGCTCGTCCGCGACGGCATGGACGCGCTCAACCACGGCTTCTCCCTGCGGGTTATCTTCGACCTCTGCGCCATCCTGGTGGGACTTTCCGCAGTCAAGGGCCTGTTCCAGTACTGGATGCGCGTCATCCTCATCGGCATCTCCCGCGACATCGAGTACGAGCTTCGCAACGACCTGTTCGGCCACTTGGTCGAGCTGTCTCCGGATTTCCACTCGCGCACCCGCACCGGCGACATCATGGCGCGTGCCACCAACGATCTGAACGCGGTGCGGATGATGCTCGGCCCCGGCGTGATGTACTGGACCGAGACCGCGCTGACCTTCGTTCTCTCCGTGACCGTCATGGCGTTCGTCGACTGGCGCCTGACGCTGATCGCGATTCTGCCCGCGCCCGTGGTAAGCGTGGCCGTGAGCTATTTCGGCCGCATCATTCACGACCGTTTCGAGCGTATCCAGGCCATGTTCTCCGACATCAGCAGCCGCGTGCAGGAGAACCTTTCCGGCGTGCGCGTGATCCGCGCCTACGTCCAGGAGGAAGCCGAGCTGCGCCAGTCCGAACGGCTCAATCGCGACTACATCGTGCAAAACCTTGCGCTTGCCCGCGTGTCGAGCATGTTCATGCCGATGCTGCAGATCATGATCGGCATCACCTTCCTGATCGTGCTCTGGGCCGGCGGGTACGGCGTCCTTTCGGGGAAGATCTCGCTGGGCGGCTTCGTGATGTTCAACCTCTATATGGGCTCCCTGGTGTGGCCCATGATCGCGATGGGCTGGGTGGTGAACCTGATGCAGCGCGGCACGGCCTCGCTCGGCCGCATCTGCCAGATCCTGGACGAGCGCCCGTCGATCGCCGCGCCCCTCTCTCCCAAACCCGTTCCGCCGCGGGGCGGGATCGAGTTCCGGGGCGTGAGCGTCGAAGTTTCCGCCGGCCGCGCGCTCGACGGCGTCGATCTCGAAATCCGCGAGGGCGAGACCGTGGCCGTGGTGGGCCACACCGGCAGCGGCAAGACCATGTTGGTGCGCTTGATTCCGCGGCTCCTCGATCCAACCCAGGGCTCGGTGCTGCTCGGCGGCACGGACCTGCGCGAGCTTTCCCCAACCGAACTGCGCCGCCAGATCGGCTACGTCCCGCAAGAGACGTTCCTGTTCAGCGCGACGCTGGCCGAAAACATCGCCTTCGGAGTCGAGGGCGCCACGGAGGAGCAAATCCGCCGCGCGGCGGAACGGGCGGGCCTGACCGCGGACATCGAGGGCTTTCCCGAAGGCTACCGCACGCTGGTGGGCGAGCGCGGCATCACGCTCTCCGGCGGCCAGAAGCAGCGCACCGCCATTGCCCGCGCAATCCTCCGCGACCCGCGCATCCTGATTCTCGACGACGCCCTCGCCAGCGTGGACACGATGACCGAGGAGCGCATCCTCGAGGGCCTGGCGGAGATCATGCGCGGCCGCACCAGCATCCTCATCTCGCACCGCGTGTCCACGGTGCGCCAGGCCGGTCGCATCGTCGTGCTCTCGGCCGGCCGCATCGTCGAGCAGGGCACGCACGCCGCGCTGGTCGAAGCCGGCGGCTACTACGCCGGCCTGTACCAGAAGCAGTTGCTCGAAGAGGAGCTGGAAGCGATTTAGGGATGAACCCTGGCGAAGTGCACATCTGGCGCGTTGACTTGAGCCGCTGGAGCGGCGACGGCGCCGAGCTCGACGCCGAGGAGCTCGCTCGCGCCGCGCGCTTCCGTTTTCCGGAGATACGGCAGCGCTGGGTGGCGGGCCGCGCGGCCTTGCGACGCCTCCTCGAACGCTATACCGGCGTCCCCGCCGCCGAGCTGCGCTTCGCGCGCGGAGAACACGGAAAGCCGTACTTGGCCGGCTCGCGAGTGCGCTTCAACATGACCGATTCGGGCGACCTGGCGCTCTACGCCGTCACGCTCGACGCCGAGATCGGCGTGGACGTCGAGCGAGTTCGCGCCATTGACGGCGCGAGCATCTCCCGGCGCTTCCTGCCCGAAGCGGAGGCCGCCGCCGTCGCCGCCGATCCCGCCTCGTTCCTCCGCATCTGGACGCGGCGCGAGGCTTATCTGAAATGCATCGGAGTGGGATTGCGCCGCATCGACCTACCCATCGAGCCCGGCTACTGGGTTGCCGATCTCGAACCGGCTCCCGGCTACGCGGGCGCGGCCGTCTGGGAAGGCGGAGAGCGGAGCATCGCGGTCCGCGACTTCTAGCGGCCCGGGGTGGGGCAGGACTCCAGTCCTGCGGCCGACGTCCACGTCGGCCCGGCGGGTCCTGGAGGACCCGCGCAGACCTGGAGGTCTGCCCCACGTGGCGGCGTCACACGATACGGTAGGGCGTCTCTTCCGGCTGCTCGCGCGCGAGCGTGGTCACATCCAGCGGGATCAGCTCGCCTTCGACACCGCCGATCGCTTCGGCCGTGTGCTTGTAAGCCAGCACATCGCCCGTGACGTAGTGCGTGATGCGCCCCGGCGCGCCGTTCGCCGCCGCCGGCATCAGCGCCTGCTTAACCATCTCGGCCGTGACCTCGGCGCTCGAGACCAGGGACACCGAGCCGCCCGTCACACGCTGGATCACCTCGTGCAGTACGGGATAATGCGTGCAGCCCAGGATGAGCGTGTCGATCTGGGGGCGGTGGCCCAGGTAGTAGCGCGCCATCAACTCGGCCTCAGGCGAATCCGCCAGGCCTTCTTCCACTAGGTGCACGAACATGGGACACGCCTGCGCCCAGACCTTCAGGCCGCGCGCTTCCAGGCGCTTCTGGTACGCGCCGCTGGCGATGGTTCCCTTCGTACCGATCACGCCCACGCTGCCCGAGCGCGTCATGCGGCAGGCCGCTTCCACGCCTGGTTCGATCACGCCCCAGACCGGCGCCGGCGTCCGCTCGGCCAGCTCCGGCAGCGCGCAGGCCGAGGCCGTGTTACAGGCGATCACCACCGCCTGCACGCCTTTCCCGATCAGGAACTCGACCACTTCGCTTGCGAACTCCTGCACCATCTCGCGCGGCTTGCGCCCATAGGGCACGCGGGCCGTGTCACCCAGGTACAGGAAATCCTGATGGGGAAGCCTCTGGCGGAGCGCTTTCAATACCGTCAGGCCGCCGACTCCCGAATCGAAAACGCCGATGGGCCGGCCCGGCTCGTACTCGTGTTGCGTCACTTCTTCGAGTATAGGCGCGGCTGGCCGCAAGCCGCGACTGCGATAGAATTCTGACATGACCGACCTGCGCTATCCCATTGGCCCCGAGACGCTCGATACGCCCGTCGCCGAATCGCTCCGCGACCTCGAAGACGCGCCCGCCCGCTTCCGCGAGGCCGTCCGCGGGCTCGACGATGGGCAACTCGACACCCCCTACCGCCCCGGCGGGTGGACCGTCCGCCAGGTGATACATCACATGGTAGACAGCCACATGAACGGCTACTGCCGCACTCGTTTCGCGCTGACCGAGGACACGCCGGCCGTCAAGTCGTACGACGAGAAGGCCTGGGCGGAGCTGCCCGACGCACGCACGCTGCCTGTTGAAGTCTCGCTCGGCGTGTTCGAGGGACTGCAACACCGCTGGGTGGAGTTGTTCCGCAGCCTCACGCCGGAGCAATGGAAGCGCGCCTATCGCCACTCCGAGCGCGGCCTGGTGACCATGGAGGAGCAGGCCTCGAGTTACGCCTGGCATTGCCGCCACCACGCGGCGCACATCGCGAGGCTGCGGGAGCGGATGGGGTGGAAGTGAGAGGCGAAATGGGAAAGGGCGCTCGGCAACGGTGGTCACTCCGACGCAACTGGAAGTCGTTCCTGGCTGGATGCTTCGGATGTGCGCTTCTCGGTGCCACTATCGCCATCGTCGCCCTCAACACCTCCGATGCGACCAGACTGGCCGTCGTGACCGCGACGTCCAACGCAGAGCTCATCGAGCGCCTGGGTAAGCCAATAAAGACGGGATGGTTCATCGTGGGAGGGATGGAAATGACAGCCGATAACGGGAAGGCGGACCTTGAAAATCCTATCTCAGGCCCAAAGGGAAAGGGCACCCTCTACGCGCTTGCAGTGAAGACTGCAGGGGTGTGGGGCCTGACGTCGCTGAAGTTCGGCGCTAATGGAAGCTCCAATAGGCTTGACCTGTTACAGCAGTAGCTCTTGACCCCGATGCCGCCGCGCCACAATCCGCAAATGACCGACCCGCGCTATCCCATCGGCCCCGAGACCACCGGCACTCCAATCGCCGACGCCATTCGCGATCTGGACGAATCGCCTGCGCGCCTCCGCGAGGCCGTGCGCGGGCTCGATGATGCGCAACTCGATACCCCGTACCGCCCCGACGGCTGGACCCTCCGCCAGGTCGTCAACCATCTGGCGAGCAGCCACGCCCACGGTTACTGCCGCTGCCACCTGGCGCTGGTGGAGGATACGCCGGAGGTCAAGGGTTACCACCAGGAGTTGCCAGACGCCGCGACGCTGCCCCTCGAAATCCCTCTCGACCTGTTCGAAGCCCTCCAGCGCCGCACGGTGGCGCTGTTCCGCAGTCTCACACAGGAGCAATGGACGCGCGCCTTCCGCCACTCCCAGCGCGGCCCGATGACCGTGGAGCAACTCGCCGTCTTCCTGGCCTGGCACTCGCGGCATCACACCGCGCACATCACCCACCTGCGCGAGCGTATGGGCTGGAAGTGAGCGTCAAATTGTAGCGCCGCCCGGAGCCGTGAACGTCTCGTCCGTGACGTTGCCGGTATTGACCACCCCCGCGGGCTCGAAGGAGATGACCTGCGCCTCGTCGTCCGCGCACGTGCGGTGCTCCACTCCGCGCGGCACCACGATGCAGTCGCCCTCTGCGAGCTCGACCACCCGGTCGCGGAATTCGACGCGAAACCGGCCGCGCCATACCAGGAAGAATTCGTCTTCGGTATCGTGGCGATGCCAGGGAAACTCGCCCTGCACCTTGACAAGCTTGACCTCCTGGCCGTTCAGCCTGGCGATCACCTTCGGCCTCCAGCGCTCGCTGAACAGGCCGAACTTCTCGTCCAGTCTGATCTTGTCCGTCACGAGGGACTCCAGAACGGCTCGGGCGCGGGGATGAACCCGATCGGAACCTCGGTGATGAACGACTTCAGCCACTCGGCACAGTACTTCATGCCCGCCTGTTCCGATTTTGCTTGCCCGTCGTGATCATGTCCTGCGCCTCACATCTCTCGCCGGTTCTCGAACGACTTGGTCAGCGTGACCTCGTCCGCGAATTCCAGGTCGCTGCCCACGGGCACGCCCATCGCGATCCGCGTCACCTTCACTCCCAGCGGCTTCAGCAGCTTCGAAAGGTAGGAGGCCGTGGCTTCGCCTTCCACGGTCGGGTTGGTCGCCAGGATGATCTCCTGCGTCTGGCCAGATTCCAGCCGCCGCAGCAGGCCGTGAATCTTCAACTGCTCCGGGCCGATGCCGCGCAGCGGTGAAATCGAGCCGTGCAGCACATGGTACAGCCCCGAGTACTGGCGCGTGGTCTCGATCGGCAGGATGTCGAAGGGCTCGCCGACCACGCAGATCACCGACGGGTCGCGCCCCGCGTCCCGGCAGAACGGACACAGCTCGCTGTCGCTGATGTTGTTGCAGACCTCGCACAGCCCCAGCTTGTCCTTGACGTCCAGGACCGCCTGCGCCAAGCGCTCGGCGTCGTCCCGCGGGGTCCGCAGCACGTGAAAGGCGAGTCGCTGCGCGGATTTCTGCCCGATGCCCGGCAGACGTTTGAACTCCTGGATCAGGCGGGCGAGCGGTTCGGCGTAATCGGGCATGGGCGGGCCGCTAGAACATACCGGGCGGCAGACCGAGGCCCCCCAGCATTCCACTCATCTTCTGCCGCGCCTCCTCGTCCACCTTCTTGGCGGCTTCGTTGAACGCGGCCATCACCATGTCCTGCAGCATCTCGACGTCTCCCGTCACCTCGGGATCGATCTTCACGCCCAGCACGTTCTTCTGGCCGTCCATCTTGACCGCGACCATTCCGCCGCCGGCTGTCGCCTCGACGCGGATGAGGGCGATCTCCTGTTGCAGCTTCTCCTGCATCTGCTGGGCCTGTTTCATCATGGCCTGCATGTTCCCACCACCGGGCATTTTCATGGCCTCAGTCTCCTATCTCTACGGTACCGCCGCAGACTCGCTAGTGGCCTATTCTTTGAGATTCCGCGCCACGCGCACCTCGGCATCCGGGAAAGCCTCGCGGAAGCGCTGCACCTCGGGATGCGCCAGGGCGCGCTGCATGGTCTCGTCCTCGCCGGCCCGGGCGGTTTCGGCCGGCGCCGCCGGGGGCGCAACCTCACCCTTACCGACCTTGATCCGCCGCTTGCCCGCCTTCAGATGATCGAGAGCCTTCTGAATGTCGGCCGGCCGCATGGCCAGCTCGAATTCCGCCGGCGTCGTGAACTGGAGGAGCCCCGCCGATTCTTCGAGCGCGGAATGCTCCACCGCATCCGCCGTGAACGCCATGCCGAGCTCGCGCAAGGCCGCGGCGAGCCGCTCCTTCAGGCCACCCGTCGCAGCCGGAGCGGCAGCGGGCGGTGGCGGGCTCGCCTTCACCGGCGCGATCGCTCCTCCGGCGCTCGCCAGGGCCTCCTCGATCGAAATCAGCCTCCCCGCCTCCACCAGCCGGATTAGCCCCAGCTCGAAGTGCAACCGCGGCTGCAGCGAGAACTGCATGTCGCGGAACAGGTCGAGGGTGAGTTGCAGGTAACGCGTCAGGTCCTGCTCGGAAAACGCGGCCGCGATCTCGGCCAGCCGCGCCCGCTCCTCGCGCGACGCCGCGATCAGCCGCGGGTTGCCGCCGGCGATCTTGGTGACGAGCAGGTTCCTGAAGTACCGCGCCAGCTCGCGCACGAAGTGCTGCAGGTGATGCCCGTTGCGCACCAGCGTGTCGGCGATCTCGATCATGCGCGCCGAGCTCGATTCGCCGAGCGCCTGCGTCACCTGGTCCAGCGTATCGAGCGAGAATGCGCCCAGCAGCGCGCGGATCTCCGCCGCCTTGAGCGTGGCGCCGCAACAGGCGATGGCCTGGTCGAGCGCCGAGAGCGAATCGCGCACGCTGCCCTCGCCCGCCTGCGCCAACACCGCCAGCGCTTCCGCGTCCGCCTGGATGCCTTCCTGGCCGCAGATCCACTCCATGCGCGCGACGATCTCGTCGAAATCCACCGAGCGGAAACTGAAGTGCTGGCAGCGCGAGGAGATGGTGGCCGGAATCTTGTGCGCCTCGGTGGTGCACAGCACGAAGACCACCCACTCGGGCGGCTCCTCGAGCGTCTTCAGCAGCGCGTTGAAAGCCTCGCTGGTGATCTGGTGCGCCTCGTCGACGATGAAGACCTTGTAGCGGTCGCGGGCGGGGCGGTAGCGCACGTTCTCCCGCAGCTCGCGCATTTCGTTGATGCCGCGGTTAGAAGCCGCGTCGATCTCGATCACGTCCACGGCGTTGCCGGCGGCGATCTCCGTGCAGCTCGAGCATACGCCGCAGGGTGCGACGGTGGGGCCTTGAATGCAGTTCAGGCAACGCGCCAGGATGCGGGCCACGGTGGTCTTGCCGGTGCCCCGCTGGCCGGAGAAAATGTACCCGTGCGCGATCCGGTTCTGCTCGATGGCGTGCGCCAGCGTGGTCTTGACGTGTTCCTGGTTGACCAGTTCGGAGAAGTTCTGCGGCCGGTATTTGCGGGCGATGACCTGGTACATAACGCTCGTCGCTCGTCGCCCGTCGCTCGTCGCCCGTCGCTCGTCGAATCAACGGGCCACGAGCCACAAGCCACGAGCAGTTTACCCAGGCCCCAGGTGATCCGCGGCACACGGACCGCACCGCTACCGTTGCTTCCTTCCGGACCTGGCGGGGTTTGCAGCCGCCCATTGCACGGAGCCCGGAGCCTGGAATCATTATCGTAGCATGGTGGGGGGAGGCTACCCTATGTTCTGTACCATCGGTGATTTCATCAAGAGCTGGACCTACGAATCCGGCGCGACCCTGAAGGTCTTTCGCAACCTCACGGACAGCTCGCTCGGCCAGCGGGTCGACCCCGAGGGCCGCACGCTCGGCGTTCTGGCCTGGCATATCACGACCTCCGTGCCTGGGATCCTTGGGCAGGCCCGCGTTCCGTTCCCGGTGACGGCGGGCGGGGCCGCGCCGTCGAGCGCGGCGGCTATCGCCGAGGTCCACGAGAAATGCGCGCAGGCCGTTGCCGCAGCCGTGACGACGGCCTGGACCGACGCGCAACTCCCCGACGAGATCCCCATGTACGGCCAGACCTGGACCAAAGGCGCGGTGCTCGTCGCGCTCATCACGCACCAGGCGCACCACCGCGGCCAGATGACGGTCCTGATGCGCCAGGCGGGTCTGAAGGTGCCCGGCGTCTACGGCCCCGCCCGCGAAGAGTGGGCCGCCATGGGAATGCCCGCGCAGCCGTAGGGACGGTCGCCTACTTTCCTCCGCTGCCTGCGTACTCGACCCGCACGCAGCCGAGGTCGGGCAGCACTCCGGGGTGGATCTCGATGGCCATCCGCCCGCTCAGGATGGCCGGGTCGGCGTTCGCGATCTCGCGCGCTTCCTCCGCCGAGGCCGCATGGATCACGGCGATGCCGCGGACCTGGCCGTCGTCCGTGAGCGGGCCGACCAGCAGGTATTTCCCCGCCTCTACCTGCGAGCGAAGGTAGGCCGTGTGCTGCCGCATGAACGCGTCGCGTTCCTCCTTGGTTAGCGGCTGGTCCGCCTTGGCGCCCTTCACGTACAACGCAATGAAGTACGGTTTGAGGTTCTTCGGGATATCGGGAAACTGGTCGGAGGGCTGTGGGACCTGTCCGGCCATCGCGCCACAGAATAGCAACGTCAGCGCAACCGCCGCGGCGTTCCGTTTGAAACGTGGCATCCTAAATCTCCTCACTCGCAGAATACCTTGACCTTGGTCTGGCCGCGGCTCTCATCCACGTCAATGGTGAGGTCGTTGAGCTGGTCGATCAGCTCTTCCAGATTCTCGGGCTTGATCTGGCTGAGATCGAAATGCACGCCGCGCTCGCGCATGGCGTCGTTGACCTCGTCGCGCGCCTGGGCGGGGATCAGGCTCGCCAGCTTCACCCCGGCGCGAAGCAACTGCACCGGCACGCGGATGTTCACCAGCCTCGGGCCGTGGCCGCCGTGGCCGTTCTGGGAGTCCACCACCACTCGCAGGTACCTGGGTTTGGCTTTGGGGCCCGCTTCGGAGCCGCCATTGGCGGAGGCCGGCTGCTCCTTCTCGAGCGCCGCGATCAACCGCTCCGCCTCCTCGGCCGTAATCTTGCCCTCGGCCAACATCTGCAAAACCTCCATCCGGTGTTCACTCATGGTTCCTCCCTAAAAGACGTGGATCAAGACAGTCGCCCCGCGGCCGTCGAACTCAACGTTGGCGCCCTTCAGGCCGCTCAGAATCTCCCAGAAGACCGACAAGGCCCGCAAGGGATCGATGCGGCCGGCCCAGCAAGCCACGAACACTACCGGCAGCAATAGCAAAACGACCGGCAGCAGCAACAGCCACACCAGGGCCAGCGGAATCCAGAGCCGGAAGCCCCGGCTCCGTTTGTTGCGGATGCTCACTGCGGCAACCAGCGGGATCATTTCAGCGCCTCCAGCTCCCGGATGGCGTCTTGCGCGGGGATTTCTCCGCTCTTGAGCCGTTCCAGGATCTCGCTTCGCGATGGGGTCGGGTTGGTCTCGACGAACTCGAGCGCGTTTCCGAGCCGGTTGAGCCGGCTCTTGATGGTCGGGTAACTGACGCCGAAGGTCTGTTCCATCTCCTTGATCGACCCGTGAGACCGCACAAAGGCCGTGATAAAGACCTGGTCTTCCATGCTCAGCCTAGCCAATTGCGGCAGTTCGAACGACCCTTCGATCACGATATCCTTCCCGGCTAGCCTGACTCGCTCGACGATGATCGGCTGGCCCTGGGTCAGATGCGTCAGTTCCTGCCAATCCGTCATCAGCGCTCCTCCGGTTGATTCATTTAGTCAATGTATAACTCATTTTTTTGAATATTGCAATAGCTAAAACTTAAGTTTGTTATGTGCTACACGCCGATGGTGCCGGCTTAGGCTTGGCCGTCCGCCCCCCCTTTCCCTCCCTATCCTATTGAACGTAAATGGCTTGCCGAACCGGAGAGTGGGACGAAATCGAGGCCGCGCACCACATTCGCGCCGAGGAGCGACCCGCCAGCGCCCATGTCCCGATCATCGCCCTAACCGCGAACACCATGAGGGGCGACAGCGACAAGTGCCTCGATGCCGGAATGGACGGCTACATCTCCAAGCCGATCCGAATGGGAGATCTCGACCGCATCCTGTTCGAGCGCGGGTCCGCCGTGGCGCCGGCGCCCTGACCGGCGATCCGCCTCTCACTTGGCCAGCACTTCGTAAGCCTCCGCTCCGCACAGCCGCGCGACTTCGGCCTGGAATTCGCGGTCCGGCCGGACCTTTTCCGCCACGTCCAGAAGCAGCGAAAAATCGCGCGCTTTCTCCAGCCTCAGCCGGACCGACGTCTCGCCGGGCTTGCGCCGGAACAGCTCGCCGAGCGCCGCCGGCAAATCGTCCGGCCGGCCCAGCGGCACGCGAACCGAGACCAGGCTCGGAAACGACAAGCCCGCCAGCTCGAGCGGCACCAATTCCTGAATGGAGATCTTTGGCGGCGCGCCTTCCTCCGGCAGCACCAGGCCTTTGAGCAGCACCGCCTTGTCCTCCACCAGTTGCTCCGTCAGCCGCTCGTAACCGTTCGCAAACAGCACCGCGTCGATGGCGCCGGAGAGATCCTCCAGTTGCATCGAAGCCCAGATCTTGCCTTCCTTGTTGCGCCGCCGCTGGATGCCGGTCAGGATCCCGCACAGCGCAACCTCGACGCCGCGTTCCAAGCCTTCGAGGCCGTCCGTGGGGTGCGAAGCGAGGTCCGCAATCTTGGCACGGAACTGCTCGAGCGGATGGCCGGTGACGTAAAAGCCGAGCACTTCTTTCTCGCCCGTCAGGCGCTCCTCGGCGCTCCACTCGGGGAGGTCGGGCAGAGGCTTCTCGGGTGGCGTGTCGCCGAACATGGCCGCGAAAAGGCCCGCCTGGCCGTTCTGCCGGTCGCGCCAGGCCTTCTGCCCCAGCTCCATCGCGCCTTCGACGGCCGCGTATAGCTGCGCGCGCACCGGCGCCAGCGAATCGAGCGCCCCCGCCTTGATCAGGCTCTCGATCATCCGCTTGTTCAGCGCGCCCAGGTCCACGCGCTCGCAAAAATCGTACAGCGACTTGAACGGCCCGCCTGCCTGCCTCGCCGCCAGGACCGATTCCACCGCCGACTGCCCCAGGCTCTTGATCGCGCCCAGCCCGAAGCGAACCGCGTTTCCGTCGGGCGTGAAGCTCCAGTCGCTCTTATTCACGTCCGGCGGCAGCACCTGGATGCCCATGTCGCGGCACTCGTTGATGTACTTCACCACCTTGGCCGTGTTGCCGGTTTCCGAAGTCAGCAGCGCGGCCATGAAATCGAGCGGATAATGCGCCTTCAGGTATGCGGTGATATAGGCCAGGTAGGCGTAGGCCGCCGAGTGCGACTTGTTGAATCCGTAACCCGCGAACTGCTCCATCAACTCGAACTGCTTCTCGACCTTCCTCTTGTTGTGCCCGCGCGCCAGCGCTCCCTCCAGGAACCGCTCGCGCTGTTTGCCCATCTCCTCGGCCTTCTTCTTGCCCATGGCGCGCCGCAGGATGTCGGCTTCGCCGAGCGAATACCCGGCCAGGCGGTTGGCGATCTGCATCACCTGCTCCTGGTAAACGATGACGCCGTAGGTTTCCTCGAGGATCTCCTTCAGCTCCGGAAAATCGTACGTCACCGCACGCCGGCCGTGCTTGCGCTCGATGAAGTCGTCCACCATGCCGCCCTGTATCGGACCCGGCCGGTACAGCGCGTTCAGCGCGCACAGGTCCTCGATCCGGCTGGGCTGGTAGCGGCGCAGAATGTCGCGCATGCCAGAGGACTCGAACTGGAAGATCCCGCTGGTGAAGCCCTTCGAGAAAACCTGGTAGGTCGGCGCGTCGTCGAGCGGCAGGTCCTCGACCGCCAGCTTCTGGCCCCGATGCTTCTCGATCAATCCCAGCGCGTCGTGGATCAGCGTCAGCGTCGTCAGCCCCAGGAAGTCCATCTTGAGAAGCCCCAGCTTCTCGAGACCGTTCATGTCGTACTGGGTGACGATTTCCTCTTTGTTGGTGCGGTAGAGCGGGACCAGTTCCTTGAGCGGCTGCGGCGAAATCACGACGCCCGCGGCGTGCACCCCTGCGTTGCGCGCCATGCCTTCGAGCTTGCGCGCCACCTCCAGCACCTGCTTCACCCGCTCGTCCTTCTGCGCCGCTGCGGCGAAGCCCGGCTCCATCTTGAGGGCGTCCTCGAGCGAGATGTTAAGGACGTTGGGGACCATTTTGGTGAGCCGGTCCACATCGTTGAAGCTCATCTCCAGCACGCGGCCCACGTCCTTGATGGCGGCCCGAGCGCCCAGCGTGCCGATGGTGATGATCTGCGCCACCTGCTCGCGCCCGTACTTCTCGGTGACGTACTGGATCACCTCGCCCCGCCGCCGCGTGCAGAAGTCGATGTCGATATCGGGCATGCTGATGCGCTCCGGGTTGAGGAAGCGCTCAAACAGCAGCCCGTACTCGAGCGGGTCTATGTCCGTGATGCCCATCGAGTAGCTGACCAGGCTGCCGGCGGCCGACCCGCGTCCCGGCCCCACCGGAATCCCTTTCAATTTCGAGAAACGGATGAAGTCCCACACGATCAGGAAGTAGCCCGCAAACCTCATCTGCTGGATCATTCGGATCTCGCGGTCCAGCCGCTCGAGGTATTGCGGCAGCGCGTGCTTCAGGCGGCCCGCCGCGGCCAGCGCTTCCAGGCGCGTCCGCCGCGTCTCGAATCCGTTGCGCGCCACGTATTCGAAGTAGGTGTCGGTCGAGTGCTCCGCCGGAACCTCGAACTTCGGGAACGGCTCCTTGACCTTCTCCAGCTTGATGCGGCAGCGCTGCGCGATTTCCCACGTGCGGTCGAGCGCTTCCTCCACCTCGCCGAAGAGCAGCATCATCTCGGCGCGCGACTTCAGATAGAAGTCCTGCGTCTTCCAGTGCATCCGGCTCGGATCGTTGATCGTCTTGCCGGTCTGTATGCACAGCATGATGTCGTGCGAGAGCGCATCCTCGCGGTGCAGGTAGTGCGCGTCGTTGGTCGCCACCAGCGGGATGCCGGTGTCGCGCGAGAGCCGGACCGCTTGCGGCAGCAACTGCTTGTCCTGGTCCAGCCCGTGGTCCTGAAGCTCCAGGAAAAAGTTGCCGCGCCCGAAAATGTCGGTGTATTGGTAGGCCAGGCGCCGCGCGTCCTCGTAGCGGTCGCCCAGCAGCGTTTCGTTGATGTCTCCCTTGAGACAGGCCGAAAGCGCGATGAGCCCCTTCGAGTGCCGCGCCAGCAGGTCCTTGTCGATCCGCGGCTTGTAGTAGAAGCCCTCCAGATAAGCGGTCGAAACCAGATCGATGAGGTTGCGATAGCCTTCCTGGTTCTCGCACAGGAGGATGAGGTGGTTGTAGCGGTCCGACTCTGAACGGACATGCCGGCCCTGCTGGGAGACGTACACTTCGCAGCCGAGGATGGGCTCCACTCCGTGGTGCTTCGCGGCGTTATAGAACTGCACCGCGCCGAACAGGTTCCCGTGATCGGTCAGCGCGACCGCAGGCATCTTCTGCTCGGCCACCGCCTGAACCAGCTTCGTGATCTCGCACGCGCCATCCAGCAGCGAGTAGTCCGAGTGAAGGTGCAAATGGACAAATGGAGTTTCGGCCATCTGGGGTTAACAGATCATGGTAACACCCGCGGGGCTCGACGAATTCTCGTTTCGGTCAGTAGTGATCGCCGACCCCGACGTTGGGGATCGGTTGCCTCAGATCGGATCAGCGGTCACGGACCACAATGTCCAGATTCAGATGGCAGCGCGAGCTCTCTTCAGGCGTCAGCTCACCTTGGCGGAGCAGCAAGGACGCAAGCTCTGCGTAATGGTGTCGCTGGCCGGCCGCAAAGGCCTGGAGGTCGGAACGGTACTGTTCGGCTGTGATCCAGTGAAGCTGCAACACCGGACGAGTCACCAAGCCCAGCGCTTCCCGCTTCGTGCCGAGCTTGTCGGCCAGGAGTTCTAGGGCATATTCGTTGCGGTCCAGGGGGAGATGGCCTGTTGGCGGTCGAGACTCATCTGGGGCGCGCACGTAATAGACCGGGTATCTGCCAGCCGCCAGCAGAGTCTGCCCGCCCCCGACTTCGGAAACGGAAGTCAGATAGTAAGTGTAAAGCTCGGGGAAGCCATAACGAGGTCCTGGGCCGACCCAAATACGAGCTAACTTGGGGGCGGCGGGAGGCGGGGGCAGGGAGAGAGCCGTGTCGAGCACTTCGACCTCGGCCTTCACCTGCAACCGCTCCAAAAGTTCAACCGGGCCGCCTCTCTGACGCGCCAGGCATTGTGCCGCTACTACTGAGCATTCGTCATCGTACTGGCACTTGTCGAGGATATGGGCTCCCACTGCTGGGGCCGGACACGCGCCGCGATAGAGAAGAATGAGCGCTTGCGCTCGATACAGGCCGAATAGCCCTTCACTGGTCTCTTCCGGCACCTGAACCCGCAACTGTATCAGCGCATCCAGAATCCCAAGGCGCGCTTTTTCTTCATAGTAGTCTCGCGGATCAATGTGGCTGACATCGCCCAGAGCGGCGATCAACAACTCGCTGTTCAAATGCCGCACCTCGATCCGCCGAATTATGTCCGCGCCCCAGGCCCTGTACATCGGGCGCGGATCCTTGAGCCACTGTTCGGCAAGGTCGATAAGCGGCCGCTCCAGCGCAGCTTCTTGCCGATAGACCTCCCACACGTCCGGCTTTTGGCCCCACATCACCATCACCGAGCAACACGCGAGAAGGAGGCGCATCTGTTCATTCTAGTCAGAAGTCGCCGAGGCAGAGCGGCGGCGTCGTTCTCCCAGGCTTCGCACCGCTCCCCTTCCTTGGACGGGTTGACCGCGCCACGCGGGAGTGAGACCCCTCACTCGAACGAGGGCGGAAGCTCAGCCGCCCCGGTCGCCCACTCCTTGTTCGGCTGCTTCGCCAGCACGAACTCCAGCCGATTCCGCCCCGCCGCGAGCGCCGCAAGCGGCAGCCACGCGCTCGGATACGGCTTGCCGTTGAGCTTCACGGACTGAACGTAGATCCCCTCGCCGCTCGAAACGATCTCGAGGCTACGGCCCTCGCCCATCGGCATAACGGCGCGCCGGAACAAGGGCGTCCCCAGCGCCAGCCCGCCCACGCCGGGGATCACGGGATACAGGCCTAGCGCGCTCCACACGTACACTCCCGAGGTGGCCCCGAGATCGTCGTTTCCCGGCAGACCGCCGGGAGAGGTGTTGAACGCCTCGCGGCGGATGCGGTCCTCAACCTCCTGCGTCTTCCACGGCGCGCCGGCCCAGACATAGGCGAAGGGCGCGACGAAATCGGGCTCGTTAGCGACCGTGAAGTTGGGAGTGCCCCAGCCCACGACCTTCTCGAAGAACTTGTCCAGCTTCGGAAGGACTGCGCCGTTCCCGCCCATCGCCCGGAACAGCCCCGCGTAGTTGTGCGGGATCATCCACGTGTACTGCCAAGTGGAACCCTCCTCAAAGCCGATCTGGTTGCTCTTGTCCCAGGTCGTGTGGTGCGGCAGCATGCGGTCTGGGTCAAAGCCCTCCAGGAACTTGCCATCGCTCGTCCGCGGGCGGATGAAGCGCGTCTCCGGATCGAACAGGTTGTGCCAATTCTGCGCCGAACGCAGCAGGCGCGCGGCCGTTGCCTGGTCGCCCAGCGCGGCGGCGAAACGTGAGACGGCGAAGTCTGCGCTGGCGTACTCGAGCGTCACCGAGGCCGCGGATTCCCCGACCTCGCCTCCGAGCGGCACGTAGCCCAGCTTCAGATAATCGGCGAGCCCCGGCCGCTCCGCCTTCCCATGCAGGCCCACCCCCGGCTCGGTGGCGCCTTTGATCATGTAGCGCAGAGCGGACGCGGTGTCGAACGAGCGGGCGCCGAAGGCGTACGCGCTCGCAAGCAGAATGGCCGATGAGTCGCCGCCCATCACGTACGAAACGTCGTTGGCGACGGGCCAGCGCGGCAGCCAGCCGCTCTGGCCGGCGTCGCGCACCAGCGACTGCATCATGTCGCCGGTCTGGCCCGGAACGAACAGCGCATCCCACTGCACGGTGCTGCGGTAAATGTCCCAGTCGGAGAAATTCGCGTACTGGGCGTGGCCCGGCTCCACGCCGTGCACCTGCCCATCGAAGCCGCGATACTGGCCGATCGCGTCGCTGAACAGGTTCGGCGACAGCAGCGTGTGGTAGAGGCCGGTGTAGAAGATCGTGCGCTCGTCTGCCGTGCCGCCCTCGACCTCGACGCGGTTGAGGATCGCGCTCCACGCGGCCGTCGCCTGAGCGTGAACGGCGTCGAAGTCCCAGCCGGGGATCTCCAGGTTGAGGTTCGCTTCCGCGTTCGCAATACTGACGAAGGAGATCGCCACCTTCACCACAAGTGGCCCGCCGGATCGGAACGAAACGAAACTCCCGGCGGCGTGACCGGCCCAAACGCCCGAGGCCAGGACGGGCTTGTCGAATCTGGCCGCAAAGTACAGGGTGTAGTCGTCGTCCATCCCGCAAAAGCCGCCGCTATGCACGACGCCGGCCACGGCGTCGTTGCCCCGGACCTCGATCGAAGCGGAATCCTGCTTGCGCTGCGTGGCGCTGCCTCCGGCGTCCAGGTAGAGCGTGGGGGGCGCGTCCGCCGGAAACGTAAATCGCCCTATGCCCGCACGCGCGGTGGTGGTCAGCTCCACGCGCATGCCGTCCGCAAAGCCGATGGCATAGTAGCCCGGATGCGCCTCCTCGCGGGCGTGGTCGAGCGGCAGCGGCTGTCCCGTCCCCGGCAGGATCGGCACGTCGGCGTAGATGGGGCATCCCGCGCCGCTGATATGGGTGAGGCTGAACCCGCGGATCGACTTGTCGTCGTAGTGATACCAGCCGTCCGCACGCGTGTCCGGCCCCCACTGCATCATGCCGAAGGGCAGCGTGGCGGCGGGGAACGTGTTGCCGTCGGCCGCCGTGCCAATGAACGGGTTCACCGCGTCGTAAGGCCCCGCAGCAGAGAGAGAAGCGCAGAGCAGCATCGAACACAGCATCTCGCGCATGGTTAGAGCCATTCCAGAATCACCTTCGCCGCGTTGCCGGAACGCATGGCTTCGAACCCCATCTCGAACTCGGTGTAAGGGAAGCGGTGCGTGATAACGGGGCTCAGATCGAGCCCCGATTCGAGCATCACCGTCATCTTGTACCAGGTCTCGTACATCTCCCGGCCGTAGATGCCCTTGATGGTGAGCATGTTGAAGATGACCTTGTTCCAATCGACGCACATCTGACGCGGCGGAATGCCCAGCACGGCGATCTTCCCCCCGTGCGACATGTTGGCGATCATCTCGCGGAACGCGGCCTCGTTGCCCGACATCTCCAGGCCGACATCGAAGCCTTCGATCATGCCAAGTGCCTTCTGCACCTCGGCTAGGGGCGTGGTCCGGGTGTCCACGGCCCGCGTCACGCCGAACTTCTTCGCCAGTTCCAGGCGCGTGGGATTCACGTCGGTGATGACCACGAACCGCGCGCCGGCGTGACGCACCACGGCCGCCGCCATCATCCCGATCGGGCCGGCGCCCGTAATCAGCACGTCCTCGCCCAGCACCGGAAACGAGAGCGCGGTGTGCACCGCGTTGCCGAAAGGATCGAAGATGCAGGCGATGTCCCGGCTCACGCCCGGATGGTGGTGCCAGACGTTGGCCATGGGCAAGGCGATGTATTCGGCAAAGGCGCCGGGGCGGTTCACTCCCACGCCCATGGCCCGGGCGCACAAGTGCCGCCGGCCGGCCAGGCAGTTGCGGCAGCGGCCGCAGACCACGTGGCCCTCGCCGCTCACCAGGTCGCCGGGAAAGAAATCGGCCACGTTCGATCCCGTCTTGGCGACTTCGCCGGTGAACTCGTGGCCCACCACCATCGGCACCGGAATGGTCTTCTGGGCCCAGTCGTCCCAGTCGTAGATGTGAACGTCGGTGCCGCAAATCGAGGTGCGGTCCACGCGAATGAGGACGTCGTTGATGCCGGTCTCGGGGATCGGCACTTCTTCGAGCCACAACCCCGGCTCGCGCTTGCTCTTGACCAGTGCTTTCATCGTGCCAGGCATTTGACTCAATAGTAGTCGATGGTCGATGGTGGATGGTCGATGGTGAAAAGCAACCGCGGCCTAAACCATCCACCATCGGCTGTCCAGCGTCTACATGCGTGAGCAGGTGGATGGTTGATAGCCGACGCCTGTCGGCTCATTCCGTATTTCTGATCTCAATCCATTTGCGCCGCTCGTTCGCCTCCACCTCCTCGATCACCCCTGCCCTTATGTGCAGTTTCACGTCCGTCTCGGCGTTAGGCCTTCTCAGCTCCGCAAGCACTTCGGGCGGGGGTGCCTTTATGCGAACTTCCTCGTCGTTCTCCAGGACCCTCCAAACTTCAAGTACGCCTAATTCGATGAGCGAGAAGAGCGCCGCATGAACCTCCTCGTCGGAAGGACCGTCGGGGAAATTGAGCGCACTGCGTTGGACCGTGGGAAACCAGGCCTCGCCGTAATACCAACCCTCAAAATCGATCGCCCCGAGCACCTCGATCTGAGTGGCAGTCAGCACCAGATCGGACATCGACCCTCCTGGTCCAGCAGCGTACGCCAACCCACGGTCTCGGCGCAAGCGCGGCCCGTCCCCGCCCGCGCCGCCATCAAGCGCAAGCAAGTTGACGGTCGATAGCCGAAAGTCGAACCACCCACCATCGACCATCCACCATCGACTATCTTGGGTTTATGGCAAAGCTTGGATTCTTGGGTCTCGGCATCATGGGCTACCCGATGGCGCGCAATCTGCTCCGCGCCGGCCACGAGGTGGCGCTGTGGTCGCATACGGCCGCCAAGGCGCGCGATCTCGCCCGCAACGAAAAGGGCGTGTTCTGCGAGACGCCGCGCCAGGTGGCCGACTTCGCTGAGTGCGCGTTCCTGTGCGTGGGGAACACGGCCATGTCGGAACAGGTGCTCCTTGGAAACGATGGACTTGCAGCCGGCGGCCGACCGGGGCTGGTCATCGTGGACGCGAGCACCGTCTCTCCCTCCCGCAGCCGGGCCATCGGCGAGGAACTGGCCAAACGAGGCATCCATTTCCTAGGCGCCCCTTGCACGGGATCGAAGCCCGGCGCCGAGAAGGGGACGCTGACCTTCATGGTCGGTGGCGACAAGGAGGTCTTCGAGCGCGTTCGGCCGTACTTCGAGCCCATGGGCAAGCAGCTCTACTACTGCGGGGGGCCAGGGCAGGGCCTCGCCGCCAAGCTGGCTCAGAACCTGATTCTTTCCAACCTTCTGCAGGCGTTTAACGAGGGCATGGTGCTGAGCACAAAGGCCGGCGTCGACCCCGTGCTCATGCTTGAGATCCTCAACAACAGCGCCGCCCGCTCAGGCCTGATCGCCTTCAAGGCGCCCTACGTCTTCGACCGCAATTTTGAGACCAACTTCTCCGTTAAGTGGATGCACAAGGACATTGAACTGATGTTGGAGGCCGCGAAGGACCTCAGGGTCCCCCTGCGCTTGACCAATGTGACGGAGCGGATGTTTCGCACGGCCCTGGACGCCGGCCTGGGCGATGAAGACATCTGCTCTACAATCAAAGTCTTAGAGAAGGAAGCGGGCACCGAGGTCAAGCGCCGCTAAGAGCCGCTTTACGAAAAAATACAAAAAACTGTTGCAATCCGCAGAGTGATATTCTATTATTGGAATAGGCCGGGGAGGCAACTCCCACCAAAGCGAGACTAACCTCTAAATAAAAGACCCCTGAAGCAATCCTCCCCGGCACCCCTAAAAAAGAGGATTCACCCCCAAGGGAAACAGTACTTCAGCGGATGGCTCTAGCGCGGGCGGCGTGTTATGATTCCTATACTCTGCTGTCGCTAGGCAGCCATGAAGAATCTCACAATCCTCGGTTCCACAGGCTCGATCGGCTGTAACACCCTGGATGTTCTGAGGCGCCGGCAGGATTGCCGGGTCTTCGCCCTGGTGGCCGGCCAAAACGCCGCGCTCCTGGCGGAGCAGATCCGGGAATTCCGTCCCCGTCTCGCGGTTGTTGAAACGGAGCAGGTCCGGGCGAATCTAACAGACAGGCTGCGCGAATCGGGCTTGGCGCCCTCGGAGTGGCCCCGGTTGGAATATGGGCCGGAAGCCCGGGTCATGGCAGCGTCTGCCCCCGAAGTGAACTTCGTGATGTCGGCGATCGTGGGAGTGGCGGGCTTGGAGGCGACCTACGAGGCCGTCCGGCTCGGCAAAACGGTCGGACTGGCGAACAAGGAAGTTTTGGTGGCGAGCGGAGAGCTGGTGACCGCGGCGGCGCGGGCGTCGGGTACTGAACTGATCCCGGTCGATAGCGAACACAACGGCGTGCATCAGTGTATGAGGGCAGGCCAGCGGAGCGAGGTGGCGCGGGTCATCCTGACGGCGTCCGGCGGTCCCTTCCGCCAAACTCCGGCCGCCGAATTGGCGCAGGTCACACCCGCCCAGGCGCTCAACCATCCGACCTGGAAGATGGGGAAACGCATCACCATCGATTCGGCTACGATGATGAATAAGGGATTCGAGGTGATCGAGGCGTGCTGGCTGTTCGGCCTGACGCCGTCGGAGGTCGAGGTAGTGATCCACCCGCAGTCCTCGGTTCACGCCATGGTCGAATACACCGACGGCAGCGTTATTGCCCAGGTCTCGGCGACGGATATGCGCATGCCGATCCAATACGCCCTGACCTACCCTGCCCGCGAGTCGGCCCCGGTGCCCCGGCTGGATTGGACCGCCGCGCGCCACTGGGACTTTCTGCCCCCGGACTTCGAGAAGTTCCGCCTGCTGAAACTGGCGTACCAGGCGCAGGAAACCGGCGGCGCGGCGACGTGCACGCTGAACGCCGCCGATGAGATTGCCGTGGGCGCGTTCCTCGAAGGCCGCATCTCGTTCCCCGGAATCGCCGAAGTGGTGGAGGAAACGCTCGCGAAGGTCCCCGTCCGCCACCCGCATTCGATTGCCGAGGTGCTGGAGATCGACGAGGAATCGCGCTCGGTCGCCCGAAGCCTCGCGGCCCGTGCGGATCGCCCATTGGTCAAGGTCTGAAATATGATTGCCTTTGTTGAGAACTTCGCCTGGCTCTTGGTACTGATCGGGGTTATGATCCTCGTTCATGAGGCCGGCCACTACTGGGCCGCGCGGTCCTTCGACGTGCGGATCGAGGTTTTCAGTTTCGGCTTCGGCCCGCGCCTGTTCGGATTCAAGCGGGGAGACACCGACTTCCGGTTCTCGGCGATCTTATTCGGGGGCTACGTGAAGATGGCCGGCGAGCAGCCTACCGACGAGAACGTCGACGACCCGCGCGCCTTTCTGGCCAAGCCCCGCTGGCAGCGGCTGATTATCGCGTTTGCCGGGCCCGCTATGAACGTAGTGCTGGCGGTGGCCCTGTTGACCGGGATGTACATGGTGCAGTTCCCCAAGACGCTGCCTTCGGAGCAGGAAGGCTTCGTCGGCTCCGTGGATCCGAACACCCCCGCGGCCAAGGCCGGGATACGAGAGGGCGACCGCATCGTGACCATCGACGACCAGCAACGGCCGGCCTGGGAGGATATCAGAAACAAGGAGTTCTCCAGCGCGAACCACCCGCTGGCTGTGCGAATCGAGCGCGAAAAGCACGAATTCTGGACCACGGTGACGCCCGCGATGGACGAGCACTCGGGATTGGGCACCGCAGGTTGGCAGCCCGGGGGCGAGATTGAGGTCGCGGAGCTTTCGCCGGGCATGCCGGCCCAGAAGGCCGACCTCCACAAGGGCGACATCCTGCTACTCGCCAACGGCAAGCCGCTACACTCGCAGGACGGGCTGCGCAAGATCGTCGAGGCGGCCGACGGCAAGCCGGTGACCCTCGAGTACAGGCGCGACGGCCGCACCCTCTCGGCAACGATTCAGCCGATCTTCGATAAGGAAGGGGGGCCCGGCCGCTGGATGATCGGCGTGTACGCGAGTTTCCGGGTGGTGGTGATCCAGCTCCCGTTCCCGCAAGCGCTGGCGGAATCCACCCGGGAGAACATCAAGGGCGCGACGCTGATCTACCAGTTCCTCAGGGGGATCGTCGAGCGGCGTATGTCGCCCAAGTCGATCAGCGGTCCGATCGGCATCGCGCAGTACGCCGGCGCGGCGGCGCGGTTAGGGGTGTGGCCGTTCCTCAGCCTCATGGCGATGGTCAGCCTCAACCTGGCGGTCATCAACCTGCTGCCCGTCCCCATCTTGGATGGCGGCGTGATCCTGATGCTGCTGGTCGAGATGACCATGCGGCGCGACCTCAGCCTGCGCGTCAAAGAGACGTTGTTCAAGCTGGGCTTCGTCTTTCTGATGGTCGTCATGGCCTTCGTGATCTACAACGACATCGCCAAGACCCTGCCGGGGTAGAGAGCGTCCTTTCACCGTCCTCAAGCCACGGCACCGGACTCTGCCAGCCGAGCCACAAAACCGCAAGTGCTCGATGAGTCAGTGGAAAAGAGTCGTTCTGTGCGGTGACCCTCTGGCGCCACGCGCGGCTGCGTGAGAAGCTGGATGGCATATGAGCGCCCCGATGGGGATCTCGAAGGTTGAGAGCGCGAGGCCGTGGTTGTTGGGCTCGGGGATGGTTGTGGCCGCGATTGCCGCGGTCAAGCTGTTGGTCCATCTGTATGCCGGCCGGCACTACGGGTATTTCGTCGACGAGCTCTATTACATGGCGTGCGCGCAGCACCTGGATTGGGGCTACGTGGACCAGCCCCCGCTCATCGCGTTCGTCGCGTGGGCCGTGCGCCATGTCTTGGGCGATTCCCTGCCGGCGATCCGGTTGCTGCCGGCGCTGGCCGGGGCGGGCCAAGTCCTGCTGACCGGCCTGGTCGCCCGCGAGCTGGGCGGCGGGCGCTTCGCGCAGGGATTCGCGGCCCTGGCGACGCTGGTGGCGCCGGGCTTTCTTGCGTTCGACAGCTTCTTCTCGATGAACGCCTTCGAGCCGCTGTTCTGGACCGGCTGCGCCTACGTGCTCATTCGCATCGTCAACACCGGCGATCAGAGGCTGTGGCTCTGGTTCGGCGTGCTGGCAGGCGTGGGTCTGGAGAACAAACACTCCATGCTGACGTTCGGCTTCGCGCTTGTCGCGGGGGTCCTTCTGACGCCGGAGCGCAAGGCGTTCCGCGCACCGTGGATCTGGCTGGCGGGCCTGGTGGCATTTCTGATCTTCCTGCCCAACCTGTGGTGGAACATCCAGCATCATTTCCCGTTCCTGGAGCTACAGGCGAACATACGGCGCTCGGGACGCAACGTGCCTCTGTCGCCGCTGGCGTTCTTCGGCCAGCAGATCACCTCGATGCTTCCTCTGTCGCTGCCAATCTGGCTGGCGGGGTTGTGGTACTACTTGTTCGCGGCGGAGGGCAAGCCGTTCCGGGCCCTCGGATGGGCGTGGCTGATCACGGCAGGCGCGATCGTGCTCCTGAACCCGCGCACTTACTACCTGTGGCCCGCCTTTGCGATCCTGCTGGCTGCGGGCGGCGTCCAGTGGGAACGGTGGCTGGAAGGTCCACGGTGGCAGTGGGTCAAGCCGGTCTGGTGCGCGCTCATGGTGTTGCTCGCCGTCGCCGCGGCGCCGCTATTCCTCCCGGTGGTGCGGCCCGAGACCTACATCCGATATGTCAAGGCGATCCATTATGAGCAGCCGAGGATCGAAACCCACAGGCTCGGTCCGTTGCCGCAACTCTTCGCCGATGAGTTCGGCTGGGAGGAGATGGCCGTCACGGTGGCGCGCGTGTACAACAGCCTGCCGCCGGAGGTGCGCGCCAAGACCTTCGCCCAGAGCTACGGCCAGGCCGGGGCCATCGATCTGTTCGGCCCGAAATACGGTCTGCCGCGAGCCATCAGCGGGCATCAGAGCTACTTCCTGTGGGGGCCGCGCGATTACACCGGCGAGAGCATGATCGTTATGGACGAAAGGCAGGAGAAGCTCGATCAGTTGTTCGCTTCCGTCGAGAAGGTGGCGCGCGTGGAGCACCCGTATTCGATGCCCTACCAGCACTTCGATGTGTTTTACTGCCGCGGCATGAAGGAGAACCTGAAGGAGATCTGGCCGCAGGTGAAGAGGTGGAACTGAGTACTCCTATTCGCAGACACGGTGACGTATGGCCGCTCCCTCACGGTCGCGGTTCGGTGCTCCAGCACGCCACCGCTCGCGTGAGCGAGCGGAGGCCGCCGGCCGTTGCGGGTACCGAGGCACGGCGGGAAGATCGGCTCCGATTGCGGTGGTCGGATTGAGACTGGTGCGGGCCCACTGGATTCTCGGCGTCAAGTTAATCGCAAGTCGACGTTGCGCACTGATCCTTGCGAAAGTCGTCGAGATAAATCGTCATCGGTTGCTTCATGAGGTTCCGATATAGGCCCATCTTGAAGAAGAAGAACCCGTGTGCCGGATAGCCCCGCGCGGCACGATATGCCGTGACCCCACGGTATTGAACAATCCGCTGCCCGTTCATCCACCCGTCGATAGCGCCGTCGTCTCTCTGTGAAAACCGGGCCACAAAACGAAAGTCCAGCCATCGTCCGCGCATCTCGCCCTGGGATGTGTAGACCGTCGCCTCGCCTGCATCGTTCTTGCGTGTTACGAAAAGGACGCCACCGACATACCGAATCGCCAGAACCGGGTTATCCGGACGGCAGGGCCCCCACTCGCAAAGCTGTTTCCACTGTGCGATGACAAGCCGCACCTTGACTATCGGAAAATCCCTTGGAAGGTAAAGGCTGAACGCGTAATCGTAGGTCCTACCCGGCTGAGACCAGAACCGCGGAGCTTCCATCAGCTCATCGCGCTCGCTTGCGGCGCCGTCGTCACTCGCCTCTTCAAAACGATCGTTCGCCCGGAGCGTAATTCGCGCCGCACTATGGCCGCTGTGCACGATCTGACTCTGGATCGAAAGGGCCCCTGGGACCATTCTCTGCGCAGTCCAGATCGAACTTAGCTTTGGTTCCTCAAAACCATCCCGTGTGTGCACGGGCCTGTGCAGCAACCAAGCCAGACGGATGCTCCCGGCCGCAACGAGCAGCAGCACGAAAGCCCCAGCGAACAACAGAACGCGGCGGAACGGCGGTCGTCTTATCACCTTGTCCGCTTGATATTATACCCGCGGACCTCAGCGACCTACGCGCAGCGGGTCCGGTGCCAGGCGAGAAAGCGGGCCGCCTCCTGCGGAGGCATGTAGCGCGAGAGCTTCGCCAGCGGCGTGTTGCGCAGATCGACCAGCACCAGACCGTCGAGGGCGTTCGAGAACTTCGCATCCACGTTGAAGCCCAACATGCGGCCGCCCAGCTTCATGTACTGACGGATGAGGATCGGGACGCCCTTGCCGTCGGGCTCCAGGTCGGCGATCGGGTCGGTCAGGTCCTCCAGATCCGTGAGGAAGCGGCTCAGGACGTGGGCGTGCCATTTGCTCGATGCGGCGGGATGGAATGGGCGCTTGGGCCGGACCAGTTGCGCCAGGCCCGGGTCCGTATGGCGCTTGAGGAAGCTCACCAGCAAGTCGCGCGAGACCGGATTGTAGTCGTTGCTCACGCTGACCGCGCCGAACAGCGTAGGGCAGTCCGGTCTCGTCGCCACGTAGTGCCCGATGCCTCTCCACAACAGAAACAGCGGCGCGATCTGCTTCTGGTACTCCGGCCGAACGAAAGAGCGGCCCAGCTCGAGCGCCGGGCCGACGCGGCGGAAGAACTCCGGCTGGTAGTGGAACAGGCTGCTGGTGTAGAGGCCGCGGATGCCGCGCCGTGGCAGCACGTCGGGGGTCGCGCACAGGCGGTACGCTCCGGCGATTTCCTGCTTCTCCCGGTTCCACAGGAACAGGTGCAAATACCAGTCGTCGAAGACGTCCAGATCGAGGGCGCTCCCGGACCCTTCGCCCACGGCACGGAACGTCAGCTCGCGCAGTCTGCCGATTTCGCGCAGCGTATTGGGGATTCGTTCGCCGGGCGCGATGTATACTGCCAGCTCGTTCATCTCGCAGAGGGGGGCCAGACCCTGGACCTCTTCGCGCACAAGCGCCGGCCTGGGAGCCGCGAGCGGGATCGGGATGCGGCGCTGCGCCGGCGGGCGCTGGCCGCGGCTCGCCAGCATATCGGTGCGGCAGCGCAGGTACAGCATCGCGGCCTCGTCGCTGGGGAGACTGCCCAGAGTCTCCCCCGAAACCGGCCGGCCGATGCGCAGCTCGACCATGCTTCCGCGCTTGTTGAGCAGCTCGCGCGGCAGGGCCGCGGTTCCCAGCAACGGATGCACCAGGCCCAGCAGTTGGAACGAGAGGCTGTTCGCGCCCTCGAAGAAGACGGGCAGCGCGGGGCAGCCTGCCATGCGAATCAGCCGGCCGACGGACGGGTTCCAGCGGCGATCCACCGCCGCCCCGCGCGAAAAGTCGAAGCGCGCCACTTCCCCGGCCGGAAACACTACCAGCGCGCCACCGCCACGCAGCCATTCGATCGCGCGCCGCAGCGGGATCCGGTTCTCGACGGTGGCGGCGCGGCCTCCGAACGGGTTGACGAGGATGAAACGGTCTTGAATCTGGGGAATGGCGGCCAGGATGGAGTTGGCCATGAACTTCACGTCGGGCCGGGCGCGCGCCAGCATGTCGGCGAGCACCGCGGCTTCGAGCATGCCGAAGGGATGGTTGGCGACGATCGCCAGCGGCCCCGTCGCCGGAATACGCGCGAGGTCGTCCGGATTTACGTGGTACCGGATCCCCAGCTCGGCCAGCAGCGCTCCAGAGGCGTTCCCGTCCTGGAGCGACGCGCCGAACGCCTCTCTCAGCCGGTCCAGCATCAGGAGCCGCTCGATCGCGGGCGCGACAGGCGCGAGGAAGGTTCGCACGGAAGGATCGAGAAATGTTGTGAGACTAAGGGCGGGAACGGCCGATGGGGTTTGCATCAGACATAAGATGACAGGCGAATGTTACGGGACGATGAGGGCGCGATCAATTTACGATGGCGCGATTCGGATCAAGCCGCGGAACCAGCCGCAAGGCGGCCCGATGGCGCCCGGCCAGCTCGCACGTTCTCCAGCACAGGTAGGCCGCCGCGTCGGCGTCCAGCGCGAATCGGGCCAGACGCTCGGAACCGACGGGCGCGCCGAAGCGCAGTTCGATCGCCCCGCTCTCCGGGTTCTGTGTTTGGGGCCGCGTCACCGCCGCCGGCACAACTGCGGCGCCGGCAAGACGCGCCAGGCGTACGGCCGCGGTCCAAGCGTCCTGGTCCACGAAGGCGGCCAGCAATCCTCCGGAACGCAGCCAGGCCAAACCCTGACCGAGCGCCCGCACGTTCGCCGGCGCCGCCCGCCGTCGATCCCACGGGTCCGAGGCCACGAAGCGCGGTCGGAGGTTGGGCGCCACGGCGAGAAACCGGTCGGCCACAACCTTGACGTCGGGTCTGATCTCATCGAGCAGGAACGAAGCCGCCAGCGCCTCGAGCGCGCCGTATGCCGCGCCGGCCGCTACCAGGACCGGACCGACTGCGGGTATGCGCTCGAGGTCGCTTTCGCTCGCCGTGGGCCGCACGCGCGCGGCGCCCAGAAGAAGACCGGGGTCCGGCTCGTACCCGCTCGCCAGCACGTCGGCGCACAGGTTTCGAACGAGGCGATAAGTTGCCATGCAGCCGGCTCCGGCCGGATCTGCACTCAGGCTGCTGACAGGCTCGGGGATCGTCATACCTCAAACTTGGCACGCTGAGGTTGCAGGGGCGTGAACCGCAGATTGCGTCCGCGCGAAACTTCAGCCGGCTGCCTCACATGGTTCGCAGCCACACCTCGACGCGCCGGTTCTTCTGCCGCCCCTCCTCAGTTTCATTCGACGCCACCGGATTGGCGGCTCCAAAGCCGGTCACCGTGGCGGGAACGATGCCTCTGCGGCGGAACTCGTCCGCCACCACGCTGGCCCTGTTGACGGAGAGCGCCTGGTTCGTCTGGCTCGTACCGATCGAGTCCGCAAAGCCGCACAGCACGATTCCGCCGCGCCGGTGTCCCGGGGTCGAGAGGAAGCCCGCTACGCGGTCCAAGTCCGCCAGCGCTCTATTGTCCAGGCCACTGCTTCCCGTTTGGAAACGGAAGTTCAGGGAGAGCCGCTCGGCGCCGGAGATCGCGCTCATGTATTCGGGAGCGGAGTTCGCGGCGGCCGCGGCGGATTCCGCCTTCACGTTCAACTCCACAAACCCGTTCTGCGCCACGATGTCCTGGCCGTCGCTCCCCAGCGCGAACTCGACGAACCGGCGCACCAGGGGATTCGACGAAGCCGCGGTGTAAAGGAAAAGCCGGCGCGACAGTAGGTAGTCTTCGGTGGCCACCGTGAGGCGGTTGGGCACCAGAGGAGTGGTTCCCGGCTCCCAAACCGCGACCGCTTTCGCGCTGCGTATGTAGGGCAGGCCGATGAACCCGATCGCGTCAGGGTCGCCGGCGACGCGGTCGGAGAGCTCGCGGCTGTCCTCGAGGCGCACCGCGCCGGCCACAAGCTGACGCTTGCCCAGAACCAGGGCCTTGAAGGTGTCGTAGGTGCCCGACTTGTCGTCGCGCGCGAGCACCTTGATCGCTCCGGCTGCGCCCCCGGCATCCTGCCAATTCGCGATCTCGCCCGTAAAGATCTTCCCGATCTGGCCCAGGCTCAGGGCCGCCACGGCGTTGCTCTTGTTCACAATGATGGCCAACCCGTCCAGTCCCACCACATGCTCGCACGCCGGCGAGGTCATATCGCCCAACTTGGCGAGCGCCGACGCTTCCTCGGGTTTGGCCCGCCGCGAGGCCATGCCGATGTCGCACTTCCCCGCCGCCAGATCCGGAAACGCGGTTGCCGAGCCGTGGGCCTGGATCTCAATCGACTTCGGGCGCGCATCGCCGGGCATGGTCCCCAGCACGTTGAATTCGTCGGGGCGCGGTCCGGCCACGGTCCTTACCGACTGGGCGCCCTGGCGCTTGAGGAACGCCTCCGCCAGCGCGCCAGCCAGTTGCGCGCCGATCGTGTTCGAACCGTGCATACTTAAGATCGTTTCGGGCTGGGCGGGAGCGCCCGCGTTTGCGGTTTGGAAGCTCGCGGGATGGAGCCGCCACCACGCGACTCCCCCGCCAATCAGGAACAGGCACAAGGCCGCCAGTATGAGCAGGCCGGCAGAGGAACGACGACTCGATTCTCTTTCTTGTGGCATAAAGACTTATTTACCAGCCAATTGTTGCAGCCTCATTGCAGAACGGTAAATTATCGGCCTTATTATCCGTTCCGATCGGGTTCATCCACACACAACGGGGTAGTAATGAAGATGTAACCTGCACCAGCGACAATGGCACAGAACCCGCTACGAGGCGGTTCAAAAAGACCGTGGCTGGCTCCGCTGTCCCAAGCCGCACCCAACACGCCGCCGGATCTTCCGGTGCGAACAGCGCTGCCCGTCAACCCACTTCACGACGGAGGCATGGAGCAAATGACTGCTTGTGAGCTTGAGACGATCGATGAGGCCGCAACCCCTTCGGGCGACGAGTTGGAGATCGATACGGAAACCCCACCAGCGTCCGCACCTGCCCAGCGCCCTCGCCGCCGCTATCTTTGGGTGCTCGCCGCCCTGCTCGCCGCCGCCTGTCTGGCCGCGGGCTTCTTCCTGACCGGAGTCGTGGCGACGCCAACCCGCATCGAGCCGCTGCCCTTCGGATTCCAGGCCGAGCAGCGCCAGGACCACCTGCTGCTCACTTGGAACCCGGCCGCGCCGGCCGTTCGCGGCGCGACCCGGGCCACGCTCACCATCCAGGACGGTCCCGAGACCGAAGACGTCGAGCTGAACCTAGCGGCTCTGCATTCCGGCGGCCTTCGGTATTACCCTGTTTTCGGGAACGTTAGCTTCCGCCTCAGCCTGGCCAACCCTTCGCACCGAACCGTCAGCGAGCAAGCTCGCCTGAGCCTGCGGCCGTAGCGTCCGGCGCCACGTTCCCCCAGGCTATAATTCAGGAGTACGGGATGAAACTGGGGGAGCCGAGGTGCCGATTTTAGAAGAGACCGGTCCGTTTGCCGCCGAACAGGTGGGCGGACTCCTGCGCCGCCTGGCGTATCAGGCCGGCCGCACCAACAAGTCGCCGCGCGCCAGCGAAGTGCACGACCTCCGGGTCGCCACGCGGAGATTCACGCAGGCCCTGGCCGCCTTCGATACCTGCTTCTCCACCGAGGAAGTGAAGAAGATCAAGCGCCGGTTGAAGAAGATCATGGGTCTCGCCGGGGACGTGCGGGACTACGACATCGCCATAGAGCTGTTGTCGAAATTGAAGTCCCCGCCGGCCGCGGTTCTCTCGGCATTTCGGAAGCGGCGCAAGGAGGCGGAGCAGGATTTGACGGGTGCGCTCAAACGGTGGTCGCAGCGCAGGTCGTACTCCAAATGGAGAACCGTTCTCGAGAGCGCTGGCCGGGGCGGTATCAGCGACGATCCGATCGGGGTCACCGCCAAGCACACCGTGGAGCCGATGCTGCGGCAGTTCGTTAGCCGCGGCAAGCGGGCGCTCAGTCCCAAGGCATCGGTTGAGAGGATCCACCGGCTCCGCATCGAAGCCAAGAAACTCCGCTACACCCTGGATCTGTTCGCGCCCGTCTACGGGGCGTCCTTCGACGGCTGGTTGGAGCGGATCAAGGCTCTCCAGGACATCCTCGGTATCATCGGCGATTGCGAAACCGTTCGGGTGATGATCGAGCGCCAGGGCGGCGACCGCAGGATCGAATCCGCGCTCCGAAGGAAGGTGCGCAGGAGGATGGAGGCGTTCCGCCAGCTTTGGGCCGATTCGTTCTCCGATGCCTCCGTTGACGGCCTGATCGTCCAGATCAACGCGGGGGTGCCCAGGAAGCCCCCGGCTACGAGTGCGCCGCGCACGCTGCGGCTAGCCGCGAGCTAGCAATGCCACAGCATGTCCCGCCTGTCCTGTTGTAGGCTGACGGGTGGTGGCGTTCAAGATCCTGATTTCCGCGGGGGAGGCTTCGGGCGATCTCTACGCGGCGAGCCTGGCGGCCGAGCTGTTGCGGCGGCACGCGGATCTGGAGCTGTTCGGATGCGCCGGGCCGCGGATGCGGGCGGCCGGTGTGCGGGCTGTCGTGGATTCCGCCAGCCTGGCCGTGGTGGGGCTCATCGAGGTGGTGGCGCACATCCCGCGCATACGCCGGGAGTACCGCAAACTACTGGCGGCGGCGCGCGCCGAACGGCCGACCCTCGCCATTCTGACCGACAGTCCCGATTTCCACTTGCGCCTGGCGCGGCGGCTGAAGCGGATGGGAATCCCCGTGGTGTACCTGGTAGCGCCACAGGTATGGGCGTGGCGGAAAGGGCGCTTGGCGGCGATGCGGCGGACCGTCGACCGGCTGCTGTGCATCTTCCCGTTCGAGGAGCCGTTCTTCCGCGAGCACGGCATTCCGGTGACCTACATCGGCCATCCCCTTTCGAGGCTGGTGCGTCCGTCGATCGGCAGGGAGGAGTTTTTCCGGAAGCACGGGCTGGCGGAGGATCGGCCGCTGGTGGCGCTGCTGCCGGGCTCGCGGCAGGCCGAGGCGGCCCGGCACATGCCCGCGCTCGAGGCCGCGGCGGCCGAGATTGCGCGCCGGCGCCCGGTGAACCTGGTGTTGGGTAGGGCTGGACTGAGCGATTTTAGGGAACGCATTCCAGGGGGAGCCATCCAAGTAATTGAAGGTGAAACCTGGGACCTGCTGGCTCACGCCACCCTGGCGCTCGCGGCGAGCGGCACGGTAACGGTTGAGGCGGCTCTGCTGGGGACGCCGATGGTCACCTTCTACAAGGTCACGGCACTGAGCTGGTTTGCCGGCAGATTTCTGGTGAACGTGCCGTTTTACTCGATGGTGAACCTGATCGCGGGCCGGGCAGTCATTCCCGAACTGATGCAAAATGAAATGACGGGGGAGCGGCTGGCAGCGGAAGCTCTGAGGCTTCTGGACAGCCCTGCGGCCCGCGAGGAAATGCAGCGGCAGCTCGAGGCCGTCAGCCGCGCGCTGGCCGGCCCTGAGGACCCGATCGAGCGGGCGGCGGGAATTGTGGATGAGATTCTCGGAACCAACCACGGACGGCAACCTTCCAAGAATTAGAAGAGTATTGGGGAGAGACGGAGAATGGCTAAGTTCTGGTTAGCGCTCGCCTTGCTGAGCGCCGCGGCGGTATCGTCTGCCCAGCAGCGGCCCGTGCGCATCGACGTTCAGCACTACGGCATCGATGCGGAGGTGAATCCGCGGATGCAGACTTTGAGGGCGAAGGCGCAGGTGGAATTCGTCCCGCAAGAGGAAACCAGCACGGCCACGTTCGAGTTGAATAACGCGCTCGACGTTTCCAAAGTCGAGGACCAGGCCGGGCGGCCGGTGGCCGCGACACGCCAGCGGCAGAACTTCTCGGTCGTTCTGAACTTCGCGCAACCTCTGGAGAAGGGCAAGCCCGCCCGGCTGGTGTTCTACTATGATGGGCGGTTGACCGGCAACGAGGACTCTCCGGTCTTCGGCATCAAATTCGCGGCGCTGCACGACGACCACGGGTTTCTGCTCTATCCGGCGCGCTGGTTTCCGGTGACGGGCTACACCACCAGCCGTTTCACGGCCGATTTGCGGATCGCGGTTCCGGCCGGCTACACGGTGCTGGCGCCCGGGATCGAGCGGCACGAGGCGGCCGGCGACGGCGTCGCCTACAGCTTCAAGTACGACCATCCGTCGTTTCCGGGGAGCATCGCAATCGTGCAGGGCGACCCGGTGCGCGTTTCGTCGGAAGGCGTCAGCACGATGCTGTATTTCCGCGGGGCCCAGAAGGCAATGGCCAACGCCTACGGGGAGGAGACCGCCCGGATCATGGTCTACTTGACTGGCCTGTACGGCCTGCCGCCGCAAGCCAACCTGACGCTGGTCGAGACCGAGGATGGCGCGGCGAACGGTTACTCGGCGCCGGGGCTGGTGTTTCTTTCGCCGCAAGGGATCGGCAAGCAGGCGGCGGTGCGTCTGCTGACCAACCAGGTGGCGCGGCAATGGTGGGGCGCGCTGATCTCGCCCGCGGCGCGCGGCGGTCTATGGCTTACCAACGGCATGGCGCGGTACTCGGAACTGCTCTATCTGGAGCACGTCAACGGACCTTCGGCGCTCGAATCCGAAACGCACGACCTGTACGTGGACGCGCTCACGATGAACGACGTGCCGATCAGCCAGACCCCGCGGCTTGACGACTACTCGCCGGAGTTCTGGTCGCTGACGGCCAGCAAGGGCGCGGCCGTGCTGAACATGCTGCGCTACGTGATGGGCGACACGGGGTTCGAGAAGCTGGCGCACGAGTTCCCGGGCAAGTACGCCTGGGGCAGCGTGAGGACCGAAGACTTCCAGAAGATGGCGGACGCCATCTACGGCCAGAACCTGCGGTATTTCTTCCTGCAGTGGGTCGACTCGAGCGGCGCGCCCGAGTTCAAAATGGAATACACCATCTACCGCACGCAGAAGGGCGGGCCCAAGGGCGAGGGCGGCTTCCGCGTGATGGGCAAGGTCGCACAGGACCTGGACACGTTCCGCATGCCGGTGGATTTGAAGATCGAGACCGAAGGCAATCCGGAGCAGCAGCGCATCGACGTGATGGGGACCTCGACCGAGTTTTCGATAGACACATTCGGAAAGCCGAAGACGCTGACCATCGATCCCACCGCCAAGGTGCTGCGGTTCAGCGATCCGATGCGGGTGCAGGTGGAGATCCGGAAGGGCGAGCAGTTCGCCGAGATCGGCGAATTCAATGAGGCGCTGAAGGAGTATCAGAAGGCGCTGGAGGTGAACCGGGCCAGCTCGCTGGCGCACTACCGGATCGCCGAGACCTTCTTCCTTCAGGACAACTACCAGTCGGCGGCCAACGAGTTCCGGGAGGCGATCAACGGCAACCTGGACCCGAAGTGGACCGAGGTTTGGGCGCACATCAACCTGGGCAAGATTTTCGACATCACGGGGCAGAGGGAGCGCGCCGTGAGCGAGTACACGCAGGCGGTCCGCACCAAGGACAATACGCAGGGCGCGCAGGAAGAAGCGGCGAAGTACCTGAAGACGCCGTTCGAGAAGAAGAGCACGGACCAGTCGTAGGGGGGCGGGGGGCTACCGCGCCCGCCACTGCTCCCAGTCCTCGCCCACCGCGTCCGTCATCCTCGCGGCGGCGCGGGAGAGCCACTTGGCGGGCCGTCGCGCCAGGTCGCGGCGAATCGCGGCCGCCTTCAAGGTCCCCAGGTGAATGTTCGCGATCTCCCATCCCATGGCGCGCAGCAGGCGGATCTCGTCGCGGCCGGCGGGGAGCGCCGAGAGCTCGATGCGGGCGCAGTCCGGCGCCAGGCGCCGCAGGATCCAGCGCCCTTTGAGCCTCACGAACGGATCGGCGCAGCGGATGGAGCGGTCCACGATTTTCTGGTAATAGATCGCGCCCTTCTCGCCGAGGGCCCAGACGCACGCCGATGGCGCCGCGGCTTTCGCCTCGCGGGCCACCCGGCCGCCCTGAAACTCCGCAATGGCGACGAAGCGTTGCCTGCCGAGGCTGCCCATGCCCGCGACGCGGTGCGCGATCCGCAGAGGCAGGTCCGGATCGGGCATCAGCCGGCGCAGCGCCTTTACCGCGCCGGCGGGCACGGCATCCTTTTTCAGCGGCGTCAGGGCATCGAGCTTCTGCCAGAAAGGCGCCGGATCTTTGAGCCGGTAGATGGCCATCGCGTGGAGTGCCGGGTGGTCTTCCGCCAGAACGAATGGCCGGCCGCCAGCTTCGATCGCCTTGGCGTATCCCTCGAGAATGGCCCCGGCCGCGGCCTCGCGGCCCACAGCCAGGCGGCTTTCCCGAATCGCCAGGTTGACGCTGGTGGCGAGCCGCACCAAGTCGTAAGCGTAGGGCAGCGGCCACGCTTCGTCGAAGTCGTTGATGCCCCACGCCAGGCGCCCCTCGGCGTCGCGCCAGGTGCCGAAATTCTCGACGTGCAGGTCGCCAACGGCCAGGGCTTTCGGCGCCGAGGCCAGGTCCGCGCAAACCTGGGGCCAGAGCTGCGCCCAGCGGTAGAAAGTCGCGCGGAGAAACAGGAACGCGCTCTCGCGCATGCGCTCGTGCTTGAGGTCGAGATCCTGCTTGACGAGCGCGATGCGGCGGAACAGCCAGGCTTCGAACTGGGTGGTGGCAGCGGCGATCTTCACGATCCCGCCGCCAGCTTGGGAGTGAGCAGCCACTGGAGCGTGCCGTGCGGCTCGCGCGTGGAGCCGTCCACGTCCAGCCGCAGCAGCGCGCCCTTCTTGAGATCGATGGCCAGCGCGGGCACTCCCAGAAGATAGCCGCCGATCTCGCTGAGCAGCGGCTCGTGGCCGGCCAGGAGGATTGCCTTCTCGTCGCGATGATCGCGGATCTCCCGCCACACCGCCTCCGGCAAAGAGCCCGGAACCAACCCACCCGTGCGGACGATCGTTCCCTTGTAGCCCAAGGCTTCGGCCGCCATCTCAGCGGTCTGGACGGCCCGGACGTAGGGGCTAGTCAGAACCAGAGAGGGTGCGACGCCCGCGGCCCGCGCACGCTCGAGAACCGGACGCAGCTTCCTGCGGCCCTCGTCGGTCAATGCCCGATCCTGATCGGACCGGCCGGGCCGGCGCTCTTCCGCGATGGCGTGTCTCAGGATGTAGATTTCCATGCGCGTTTCCGCCGCGTCCGTTTCGGTGGCGCCACCGGCTTTGGTTCGATGCGGCTTCCGTGGAACTCCAGCGCCCCGATGTGCTCTTGCAGCTCTTGGAAAATTGCGTCTGCCGGCCGGCCGGCGTCCACCACCGTGAAGTTGTAGCGCTTGGCCATCAGGTCCAGCGCCCGGATGATGCGCGACTGGTAGCGAATGAAGCTCTGGCACATGTCGGCGCCGAACCGCATGTCCATGCCGCTTTCCCAGTAGTCGAACGCGCCGCGGCCCAGAACCACGCGCCTCACCAGGTCTTCGACGCCGGCGCGCAAGTAGTAGACGGCGTGCGGCACCAGCGCGAAGCCGGCTACCTGCTCGATCCAGCGGCGGTCCTCGCCGCGCGCCACCGCGCGGGCCATGATCGAGAAAATGTAGCGGTCGATGAGGACCACGAAGCCGGCGCGGAGAGCGGGAACGATCTCGTTCTCCAGGCGGTCGGCAAAATCCGTGGTGTAGAACAGGGTCATCGCAATGGGACCCAGGGTGTTCCCGAGCATGGCCTCTTTGATGCCCTTGCCCGCCAGGGCGGACCGCGCCATGCCGGTGTCGAGCACCGCGTGGCCCTCCTGCTCGAGCCACTGGCGCAGGCGCGCCACCTGCGTGCTGCGGCCCACCGCGTCGGGCCCTTCAATGACGATGAGCTTGCCGTGCAATTCCGCGGGGTCTATGCCCGGCAGCGGCTCGCTATAAAACTGCAGCGGCTGTAGCGCCGGCACTGGATTCTCCTTCGGAGACGCGCAGAACTCCGGCCCTCAGACGCTGGCCCAGCGTCTCCAGGACCATCTCGCGCATCTGCTGCTGCTGCTCTTCGATGGAAAGCGTGGCGTCGATGATGCGGAAGCCCATCTGCTCGGCCATGGCCTCGTACTCGTCCAGAATGCGGCCCTGGAAGATGCGGAAGCTCTCGACCACGTCCCGGCTCAGGCCCAGGTCCATCCCGGCCTCGTAATACTTGATGGCGTCGCGGCCGCCCAGAATGCGCTGCACGGCCACGTCCAGGGGGGTGCGGAAATAGAAGCACAGATCGGGGCGGAGGGCGAAGCGGTAGAGATTGCGCACCCAGCGGCGATTCACGCCTCGCGCCACGTCGCGGGCGAAAGCGGTGAACGCGTAACGGTCCGCGCAGACGATGGCGCCGGCCTTGACCAGCGGCCGGATGTAGCTCTCGGAGCGGTTGGCGAAGTCCGTGGCGTGGATCAGGCTGAACGAGGTGGGCGTGAACATCTCTTTCTTCTTGCCTCGCCGCGTGGTCTGCCGCACCAGCGGCGAAGAGTTCCACTCGCTGAAAGCCACCGCGTAACCCTGCGAGCGCAACCAGTGACTCAGCAACGAGATCTGCGTGGACTTGCCGGAACCGTCGATGCCTTCCACGACGATCAGCCGCCCCGCGTACCGGTTCGGAAGAAAAAGAGCCATAAGAGGGCCTACCTTCACTTATCATATACAGTATATGCCCCGGTACGCCGCGGTTGACATCGGGAGTAACTCGATCCGGATGGAGGCGGCCGAAGTCGGTCCGGGAAGTCCCACGCGCATTCTCGCTTCGGAGCGGGAAGTAACGCGCCTGGGGGAGAGCGTCTTCCGCACGGGCCGGATCAGCGAAGAAGCCATCGCGCTCAATTGCGCCGTGCTGGCGCGGATGGCGGCGGCCTATCGGGCTTTGGACGTCATCGGGGTTCGCGCCGTGGCCACCAGTAGCGTGCGCGAGGCGCGCAACCAGGCCGAGTTCCTGGCGCGCGCCTCGGAGGCGATCGGCGGACCGGCCGAGGTCGTCACGGCGCGCGAGGAGGCGCGGCTCATCCATGCCGGAGTCGAGAGCCGCTGGCCGCATCCGCGGCAGCGCGTGCTCATGATCGACATCGGCGGGGGCAGCGTGGAGATCATCGGGGGCGAGAACGGCCGCCTCATCGACGCCGTCTCGAAGCCTCTCGGAGCCGTGCGCCTGCGCGAACTTTTCCTGGCCTCGGACCCGCCCGCGCCGCGCGAACTGCGCCAGATGGAGGACTACATCCGCGAACGGCTGGCCGGCGTGGCGCGCCGTTTCGGACCGGCGCGCTGGGACCGCTTCATCGCGACCTCCGGGACCGCCTCGACGGTGGCCGGCGCCATCAATGGCGCACCGCGCTCGAAGCGGGATGAGGCGGACCGCCTTCGCGCCTCCACCGCGCGGGTCAGAAAACTCTATCGCAAACTGAGCCAGTTGGCGCTGGCGGATCGCCGCCAGGTGCGGGGCGTCGGCCCCAGGCGCGCCGAGATCATCGTTCCGGGCGCGGCTGTGCTTGTGCGCATCCTCGAGGAGTTCCGGGCGCCGTCGGTCAACTATTCCGCCGCCGGCATCCGCGACGGCATCATCGCGGACCTGGCGGCGCGCGGCATAGGGCGCGAACTGGCGCAGCTCAACCGCGACCAGCGCAAGGAGGTCGAACGAATTTGCTCACGCTACGATGTTCCGCTGAAGCACGCACGCCACGTGGCGACGATGGCCTCAACGCTCTTCCATGAGCTGCAGCCGCTGCACCAGCTTTCACCGAGCTATGGAAAGCTGCTCGAGGCTGCGGCGTACCTACACGACGCCGGCCACTACGTGAATGACGTGAGCCATCACAAGCACTCTTACTATCTCGTCGCGAACTCTGACATCTCCGGTTTCACCCGGGCGGAGCTGGAGCTCGTCGCCAACCTCTGCCGTTACCACCGCAAGGCCGCCCCGTCGCCTGACCACGTCAATCTGCGGGCTCTCGGCCCGGACGAGCGCCAGGCGCTGCTCCTGATGATCCCCCTGCTGCGCATCGCCGACAGCCTGGACCGCAGCGGCGAGCAGCGCATCCAGGGCATCGACTGCCAGATCCGTAATGGACAGGCGCTCATCCAGCTTCGCGCAGCCGCGGACGTCGAGCTCGAGCAGTGGGCCGCCGAACGCACGGGCGAGCTGTTCCGCCAGATCTATGGCCGTCCGCTGGCGGTCGCCAGATCGGCGAGCTGACATGAGACGAAAAGAGCCACATGCAGCGGCCGGCCCAACAATGCGGCGCCACGCGTCGCAGCGGACCGCGACGCGCTTGCGGAGGCTTGCCTACCAGGTGGCGCGCGCGTCGAAGTCGGCCGACGTCGAATCGGTCCACGACCTGCGGGTCGCCATCCGCCGGCTGGCGCAGTGCCTGCGGGTGTTCGATCAGTTCTTCCCGCATGGCCAGACGCGCAAGATCCGGCGGGCCCTGAAGGAGATGGCGGACCTGGCTTCCGAGGTACGCGATCGGGATGTCGCAGCGGCGCTTCTAGTGAAAGCGGCGATCGCGCCGGAAGCCGAATTGCCGCTGCGTCTGGCGGAAGGACGTCGCACGGCGCTGCGGGCGCTTGTAACGGAGTTGAAACAATGGACGCGCAGTAACTTGTCGCGTAAGTGGCGTTCCGCTCTCGAGCTCTAGCATGGCCAAAGGCGACGCAATTAAGTGGGACGAGTCGGCGAGCCCCGGAGCCAATGCGCGGCGGCGTCTGCCCGAGTTAGTCCGAAGTTACTACGAAGAGGGCCGAAAAGCGGCAGACGGCGACGCGGCGCCCGACGCTCTGCACGAGTTCCGGCTTCGCACAAAGAGGCTGCGGTACACGATCGAATTGTTTCGATCGTGTTACGGCCCGGGTCTGGAGCGCTGGCTCGCCGGCCTAGGGCGGATTCAGAACCACCTCGGCGCGATCAGCGATTGTGCCACCACCGGACGCACCTGCCTGGCCGTCCTCCCGCAGGATTCGCCCGACCACGAGCGGCTGGCGTCGTATCTCGACCAGCGGGCCGCGCGCGAGGCGGCGGCATTCCGGCGGTACTGGCGGAACGAGTTCGACCAACCCGGCGAAGCCCGCCGGTGGGAGATCTACTTCAGGAGAAGGACGAAGTAGCCAGCGGCGCGGATGGCTGCATTCGGCTGGTCATGCCGTTGGATGTCGCAGAGCCGTCGCCATCACGCCGCCGAAACGGTCAGCCTCGCTCCCGCGGCGAGTTGAACCGAGGGCGTCAAACGGAGGACCAGCTCGCCGCCCTCGATGGACCCCGCCGCCGAATGCGATGCGCTGACTTTGGCCGCTGCTCCGCCGGCGAACGGCAGGCGGAGCGTCTCCAACTCCAGGCGTCCCTCTTCCACCGCGACGGCTGCGTCGATTGTTCCCGCCGCCGCCTTCTGCGAGTAGACGCCCCAGGCGGACCCGGCGCAAAACAGGCAGCGAAAATCGTCGGCAGAGACGCGGGGGCGAAACCGCAGCTCCTTCGCCGGCGCGGAATAGCCGAACCCCGAGAGCGCCAGCAGCAGCGACCAGCTCGACATCGCCCGGGCGTAGTGGTGGCCGCACTCGACCTCGTCCCAGGGATTCCGCCGCGCGCCGTTGTACCGCGCGCGAACGGCCTCGACGATGCTGAGGCCCTCCTTCACCATGCCCTCATAGATCAGGTGCGCCGCCACCTGGTACTCGATTCCGGTCCAGACCTCGTCGGAGTAAACGAAGGGAAGCGCCGGGCGCTTGTCGTGCGGCCAACTGCACAAGAGCAGGCCGGCCTCGTCGTTCAGGGCATAGACCCGCTGGGCATTCGCGAACTGCTCGAAGCCCCGCCGGAAGTTGTACCGGTAGATGGAACCGAGCGCGCCGCGAATGTGGTCCTGCGGCAGTAGCTTGCCCAGGCCCACAACTTCGGCGAACCACTGGCCGAGCAATTGGTCGGAGAGGCATCCTTCGCCATACTGATACTTGGCTGCCGCCTGCTTGGTCTCATCGACTTTTTGCACGTAATACTCGCCGTTCCAGAGCAGGCCATCCAGTTTCGCCCCACCGCCGGCCAGCACCGCCTCGTACGAAGCGGCAGCGGCGGCGGCGCCGAGGTGCCGGGCCATGCGGGATGCGGCCGCCAGGGCGCCCAAGTACAGGCTGCCCATCATCGAATTCGGGCCGTAGAAGTTGATGTCGTAAGTGTTGTGCTGCTGGCCTTCCATCACGCCGTCGCGATCGGCATCCCACTGGACCCAGGCGTACTCGAGCGCCCGCTTGACTTGCGGCCACAACCGCCTCAGCCAGGCGTCGTCTCCCGACAACTGCCACTCCCGATACACCTTCATAACGCAACCCATCTGGCCGTCGGCCGCGGGGTGGACGTCGTTCCCGCCCGGCTGCAAGGGGACGGGAGTCCGAAAGCTCATGCTGCCATCGGGCCGCATGTTGACCAGGAAATCGGTCTCGCGCATGCTGCGCTCCAGATCCGGAAACAGATGCGCCATGGCCTGCTCGTAGTTGTAGACGTGCGTGCAGTTCATGGGGCAGCACCCCTCATTGTCGCCGCAGCCCTCGAATGCCAGCGTCAGCTTGTTCTCTGCCACCATCACGGTAGAGGTCCGCAGGATCGAAGCCTGGCTCGAGACGGCGTCAATGACCGGCTCCGGCAGCGTGGACCCGCAAAGCGCGTCGCGGTAGCGCAGCGAGCGCCCGCGCAACGACGAGAGGTTGGCGAGGACGTAGGCCGCCGGCTCCCAGGCGGAGCTCCAGCGGGCACCGTACTGGTTCCTGACCAACTGGCCCTCGTGCTCCTTTCCGCTCCAGTAGTTCTCGATGTTCGGGAAGTGCCAGCCCAGCACGAAAACGATCTCGCGCGACTCGCCCGGGGCCATCGAAAAATGGCAGGCCAGCGTCGCAAACTCGGTGCTGCCGTCCTCGGAGGGCTTGGCCGGCTGGTTCTCGAAGCGGCCCTTGCCCAGGAATTCATCCCACCACCTCTGGAAGTCGTCCCACCAATCGCCGTGCTCCCAGGTCAGGCGGTAGGAGACCTCTCCGTCTCCGGTGCCGAGCGCCAGCGAACCGTAGTGCCGGGAATCGCGGTGCTGCTTGTTTGAACTCATCAGCACGCCCTGGCACGACTCCTGGCGCTTGAACTCGTTCACGTTGCCGCCGAAGAAGGGCGCGATACGCTCGGTGAGCTTCCCTACGCCGCCATAGCCGACGGGATTCATGGCGGAAAACGCCAGCGCGCATTCCAGTGGCGAGCGAGCCCGCGACACGCAGCGGTAGGCCAGCACCGCCACGGGCAGACTGGAGTTCTCGGTGTCCAGGGGCACCATGGGGTTGAACGCTTCGAGCGAAACGTCCACGGGCAGGTTGGGGTCGTGAAACTGGAGATGGGCAAACGGGTAGGAGCCGGTGAAGACGGCATCCGGGAAGTGCGGCAACCCGAAGGCCGTCGTGCGGGGAGATCCGAAGCCACCGGGAAAGGGCGGCAACGGCTGCCGTTCGACGACCCGTACCGAGGGCCGGTCGAGGCCGCCGCCCGCGATCCGCAAGGCCGCGAACGTGAAGGGCAGAGTGCTACCCTTATTCGGCCGGTTGAAAATCTCCCAGTCGCGCAGCCCTCCCAAGCCGCTCAGAGAAATCGTACCCGTCCCGATGCCGCCCAGCGGGAACGCGATCTCGCGCAACGCATCGTCGCGAAAGCAGCGACCCGGAGGCGGCGCCTCTCGTTGGGACGCGTCGCTGCCGCCCACGGCCGGCGCAGGCTTCAGCGCGGCGGTCGAGGCAGCCGTCGCCAGGAGCAGGTTGCGTCTGCTGATCTTCATCAGCCTCCCTGCGAATCGTGGCCGCCCGTGCCGCCGAGGTCCTCCACCTTGGTGCCCTTGCAGTCGATGCGCTGCGGGATCGAGCCGCGCACGTTCATCTGGTCCTCAGTGGCGCCGAGCCCGCCCGTGTGTGCGGCGGCGACGGCTGGCGCCGAGGTCTCCCGCGGCGCGGCCGCGTCTTCCATGATCCGGCGCAGGAGACCTTCGAGCGGCGTGAGGAGCGGCGCCAGGTCCGCGCGATTTAAAGGGCGGCAGAAATCGAGCGGCGGCGCGGTCGCGAGGATGGTCTGGCCTCGCTCGCTGTAGGCCGCGATGCGGCAGGGCAGGAAGGCGGAGATCCGTATATCGGCTGCCAACAAGGCCGCGTAAAGCTCTCCGGCGCAGATCGAGAACACGAACGCATCCTCGGCTGAAGCGGACTCGCGCAGGTGCTGGCCGACATGGGTGACGCTCAGCACGCTCGACCCCTCGCGTTGCGCGGCGCTGCGCAGCGCCGCCTCGATGGCCACAAGCGGGTGTTCCGACGGTACCTGGAGCATAACGGGCCTCCGGACTCAGCATACCCGATCCGCCCGGCCGTGGGGCAGCCCCTACAGCGCCTCCAGGATCAGGCACTTCAGGTAATGAGTCTCGGGAACAGTGAGAAGGATGGGATGGTCCTGCGCCTGGGTGCGGCGATCGAGCACCCGCAGCGTGCGGCCCGCGTCGAGCGACGCGCTAGCGACGATTTCGAGCAGCAGGGATTCGCTCACGTGGTGCGAGCAGGAGCAGGTGATCAGCACGCCCCCCGGCTCGAGCAATTCCAGGGCGCGCAGGTTGATCTCCTTGTAGCCGCGCGCCGCGCTGTCAACGGTCTGGCGCGACTTGGAGAAGGCGGGCGGATCGAGAACGATGGTGCCGTAGCGGCGCCGGGAAGCGCGCTCGGCGGCAAGGAAATCGAACACGTTCGCTTCGCGGAACTCCACGTTCCCGATTCCGTTCGCCTCGCGGTTGCGCTTGGCCACTTCGAGCGCCGCCTCCGAGCTGTCGATCGCCGTGACGGACTGGGCGCGGGAAGCGATGTGCAGCGCGAAGCCGCCGGTCGACGTGAAGCAATCGAGCGCGCGGCCGTGCGCGAAGTGGGCGGCGGCCAGGTAGTTCTCCCGCTGGTCGAGAAAGACTCCGGTCTTCTGGCCGTGAAGCAGGTCAGCATGGAACAGCAGGCCATTCATGCGCACCGGGACCAGCGGCGGAGGCTCCGTGCCGGCAAGCAGGCCGGAGACCAACGGCAGATCCTCGTGGCGGCGGATGCCCGAGTCGTTCCGCTCAACGATGCCGCACGGCGAGAATAGTTCCTGAAGGGCGGCGACGATGTCGCCCTTAGCGCGGTCCATTCCCTGGTCGAGGGTCTGCACCACGAGGTAGTCTCCGTAACGATCGACGATCAGCGCCGGCAGCAGATCGCCCTCCGCGTGCACCACGCGGTAGGCCTCGGCGCCGGCGGCGACACGGCGGCGGAACTGCTCGGCTGTCCGAATCCGGCGCAGGAAGAAATCCCGGCCGATCGTCTCGGGTTCGCGGCTCAGAAGCCGCAGCGATATCTGGGACGCCGCGCTATAGTGCGCCACACCGAGGAATTGACCCTTCGGATCCACGACCCGGACCGCTTCCCCGCCCTCGGCGCCGCCCCGGTCCCCCACATCCGAGGCGAAGATCCAGGGATGTCCCGCGGCCAGCCGGCCGGCGCCCTTGCGATTGGTGCAGACGGTTTTCAACGGATCGGCTTCGGCAGCGCCATCTCACGGAGCCGCGCGATGCGTTCCGCGGTGGCGGGATGGGTCGAGAACATCCGCATGAGCGGTTGACCGGTGAATGGCTTGACGATAAACATGTGAGCGGTGGCCGGCGAGGCGTCCAGGGGCACCCGCTTCGACCCCGCCTCGAGCTTCTCGAGCGCCGAGATCAGGGGATAGGGGCTGCCGGTGGTTTGGGCCGAAGACGCGTCGGCGGCAAACTCGCGCGTGCGCGAAATCCACATCTGAATCAGCAGGGCGGCGAGAGGGGCCACAATCATCATTACCAGGCTGGCCAGGGGATTACCCCGGCCTTCGTCGTCGCGGCTGCCGCCGAACCAGAAGAGCGTGCGCGCCACCAGCGTGATGGAGGCCGCGATGGTCGCCGCCACGGAACTGGTCAGAATGTCGCGGTTCTTCACGTGACCCAGCTCGTGCGCCAGAACGCCCTCCAGTTCGCGGTCGTCCATGATGCGCAGGATGCCGGCGGTCACGGCCACCGAGGCGTGCTGCGGGTTGCGGCCGGTGGCGAAGGCGTTGGGCGAATCGTCCGGGATCACAAATAGCTTCGGCATGGGCAGGCCCATGCGCTGGGTGAGGCTCTGCACGATGGGCGCCAGGCGGCGGTAAACGTCCGAGTTCACGGACTCGCTGACCGGCTGGGCGGAGTACATCGAAAGCGCCAGCTTATCGGAGAAGAAGTAGCTGAAGAAGTTCATCCCGCCGGCCAGAAACAGCGCGAGGAAAAGCCCGTTCCGCCCGCCGAAATACTCGCCCAGGCCCAGGAACAGGCCGCTGAGCAGCCCCAGCAGCAGGGCCGTCTTCAGATTATTCAAGGATTGCCTCCCAGCTTCCATTCTGTCACAATCGTTTATAGGACCCGGTTGACGGCCACGCGCAACGGGCGGGCGTCGGTTCGCGTCCGTTAAGGAAGTGCTCTTATGATTGAAGACTTGTTGCGACCCCAACACCTGCTGGTGATTCTGGTGATCGCCATCCTGTTCTTCGGCCCCAAGAAACTGCCCGAACTCGGCAAAGGCCTGGCCCAGGGCATTCGCAGCTTCAAGGACGGGCTGAAGGGCACGACGACTCCGGAAGACCCCTCCACTCCTCCCAAGGCCTGAAAGCAGGCCCAGAGGCAGGCCCGAGGGCCCGCCCCCGCCCGATGACTGCCTGTCCTTCCGTCACTCGCCGTTGACACCGATCTTGATTGTCTTCGGCTTGGCGACCTCTTTCTTCGGCAAGGCGACCGTCAGGACGCCGCTCTTGTAATCGGCCTTGACGTGGTCGGAGTCCACGGTGTCCGGCAGGCTGAAGAACCGCTGGAACTCCCGTAGCTCCGCTCGATGCGGTGGTAGCCGGTCCCCTTTCCCTCGACTCTCTCGAACTTCCTCTCGCCCTTGATCGAGAGCGTCCCGCGCTCGATCTGGATGTCGATGTCTTTCAGGTTGACGTCGGGCAGATCGGCCTTGAGGACCAGTTCGTTCTCGGTCTCGAGGGCATCTACAGCTGGGGCCCAGGGCCGGGTGGCCACCGGCTCACTGAACAGGCGGTTGACCGCGTCCTGGAACAGGCGGACGCCGGTCGGGAAATCGACTTCGGCAAAACGATCGTACTTGGCGATGGTCATGTTCTATTTCTCCTGGCCCGGCCCTGGGCTGACTCGGGGGACACCTCAGCCCTTGGCGAGTGACCGACAGCGGGCGAGTGAAGACCGCAGCTGATGGCTGACGGCCAAAGAAAAGGGGCGGGTGTTCACCCGCCCCTGACACCAACTCGAAATGGCAGAAAACGCTACTCTTCCGGCTTCTCTTCGCCGCCTTCTTCGCCTTCACGGCCTTCGTGGATCGCCTTGAGCCGCTCTTCCTTGCGCTTGGCGCGCTCCGCGGCGCGCTTCACCAACTCGGAGCCGACCAACTCAAGCATGGCCTGCTCGGCACCGTCGCCCTTGCGCGGGCCCAGGCGGACAATTCGGGCGTAGCCGCCGGCTCTCTGGCCGAACCGGGAACCCAGCGTGTCGAAAAGCTTCTTGACCGCGGCCGGCGTCTGCAGATACGCGGCGGCCTGGCGGCGCGCGGCGAGCGTGTCTTTCTTGGCCAGCGTAATCATCCGTTCGACCAGCGGCTTGGTGGCCTTGGCTTTCGGCACCGTGGTAATCACGCGCTCGTGCTCGATCACGCTGGTGACGAGGTTGCGCAGCAGCGACCTGCGCGCCGCCAAGGAGCGCCCCAGCTTGTATCCATCAACCCTATGTCTCACGGTGTCGTCTCTCCTACTCGCTCAAGCTTTCGTCGAATTGCTCTTTGTCGTCGTCGGCGGGTTCCGGACCGCCCTCGTTCTCGAGGCGATCCTCGGCGGCCTGTGCGTCCTCGTCCTCGTCGCGCGGCCGGCCGCTGGGCGGCGTCGGCGTGACGGGCAGGCCGCTGCCCGAGATCAGCCGCCCCTGCGCGTCGAACTTCATGCCGAACTGCAGGCCCATGCTGGACAGGATCTCCTTGATCTCGTTCAGCGACTTGCGGCCGAAGTTCTTGGTGCGCAGCATTTCGGCCTCGGTCTTCTGCACGAGGTCGGCGATGGTCTGGATATTGGCGTTCTTGAGGCAGTTGTAGGACCGCACGCTGAGCTCGAGCTCGTCCACGGAGCGGTTCAGGATCTCGTTCATCTGATCCATAGCGCGCTCGGCCTGTTCCTCGGCCATTTCGGGCACTTCTTCGAAGTTGATGAAGATGGTCTGGTGGTCCTTCATCAGCTTGGCGGCCTGCCCGATGGCATCCTGCGGGGAGATGGCGCCGTTGGTCCAGACTTCCAGGGTCAGCTTGTCGTAATCGGTCATCTGGCCCAGACGCGCGGCCTCGACCGAAAAGTTGACCTTGCGCACGGGCGAGTGGACCGAGTCGATGGGGATGTAGCCCAGCGGCAGGTCCTCGTCGAAGTTGCGGTCCGCGCCGACGTAGCCGCGGCCCAACTTGAGGCGCATCTCGATATTGAGTTTCCCTCCGTCGCTGACGGTGGCGATGTGAACGGTGCGGTCGAGCACCTCCACGTCCTGGTCGGTTTCGATCTGGCTGCTCAGCACCTCGCCGGGCTCGTCGATCCGCAGCCGCGCCGTGCGCAGTCCCTCGCCGGACATCTTGAAGGGCACTTGCTTGAGGTTGAGGATGATGTCGGTGGCGTCTTCGACCACGCCCGGAATGGGGCTGAATTCGTGGGCCACGCCTTCGATGCGCACGGCCGTGATGGCAGCGCCCTCGATCGAGCTCAGCAGCACCCGGCGCAAGCTGTTGCCGATCGTGGTCCCAAAACCGCGCTCGAAGGGCTGCGCCGTGAACATGCCGTAGCGGTCGGTCAGGGTTTCGGTGTTCGCAACCAAACGCTTGGGTTTCTGAAAACCTTTAAACATAACCAGTCCTATCCTCGCTCCGGACACGCCGGGACGCGGACGGTTCCCCCGCCGCGCCTCGCGCGCCCATGCGACTTACTTGGAGTACAACTCCACGATCAGCCGTTCGTTGACCTGGATCTGCACCAGTTCTTCGCGCTTCGGCAGACCGATTATGCGGCCGCGCAGAGTCTCGCGGTCCACTTCCAGCCAATTCGGGCACGGCAGGTGCGCCGTGGCGTCCCGTGCCGCAAGAATGGTCGGGTGGTTACGGCTTTTCTCGCGCACCTCGACGATATTGCCGACCTTCACCATGAACGACGGAATGTTGACCTTGCGCCCGTTCACCTGGATGTGCCCGTGGCGCACCACCTGGCGGCTCTGTGGATGCGAGACGCCAAAGCCCATCCGGTAGACCACGCTGTCCAGACGCCGCTCCAGCATCCCCAGCAGGTTGTCGCCGGTGACGCCTTTCATGTGCAGCGCCTTCTCGAAGAGGTTGCGGAACTGCGTCTCGAGCAGCCCGTAGAAACGCTTCAGCTTCTGCTTCTCGCGAAGTTGCAGGCCGTAACCGACGATCTTCGGCTTGCGATCCTTGCCGTGCTGGCCGGGGATGACGTTGCGCTTCTCGATGGCGCACTTCTCGCTATGGCAGCGCTCCCCCTTGAAGAATAATTTCATGCCCTCGCGCCGGCAGAGCCGGCAAGTCGGGCCGCTGTATCGTGCCAAATCTTCCTCCTACCCTTCTACCCTTATCAGGTGCGGTTTACAACCGGAGGAGCCGGTCTTCGTCCCGCTGTTCGCAGTGTCGATGGCCGATGGTGGATAGCCGATAGTACCGCGTCCGCCACCATCGACCATCGACCATCCACTCTAAACTCTTCGCTTCTTCGGCGGACGGCAGCCGTTGTGAGGGATCGGCGTCACATCGCGGATGGCGCGCACGTCGAGTCCCACCGTGGCCAGCGTCCTGATGGCCGACTCGCGGCCGGCGCCCGGACCCGCCACGCGCACCTCGACCACGCGCATCCCGCTCTCCTTGGCCTTGTTGGCGGCTGTGAGCGCGGCCTGCTGCGCGGCGTACGGGGTGCCCTTGCGGGATCCCCGGAAACCGAGCGAACCGGCGCTCGACCACGCGATCACGTTCCCTACGGGGTCCGTCACGGTCACGATGGTGTTGTTGAACGTGGCCTGAATGTGAACCAACCCGGTCGGGACGCTCTTCTTTTCCTTCTTCTTGAAGGACTTCTTCTTCGATGTCTTTGCAGGTGCTTTGGCCATTCCGCCTCTTTACGTCTTCGACGCCGACTTCTTCTTGTTGGCGACGGTGCCGCGCCGCGGTCCTTTGCGTGTCCGCGCGTTGGTATGGGTCCGCTGCCCGCGCACCGGCAGGCCGCGCCGGTGCCGGAGCCCGCGATACGCACCCATTTCGATCAGGCGCCTGACGTTCATCGAGATCTCTTTGCGGAGATCTCCTTCCACCGCGCCTTCTTCCTCGATGATCTGGCGGATGCGGCTTACCTCATCCTCGGCCAGATCGGCGATCTTCTTATTGGGGTCCACGCCCGCCCGGTAGAGAATCGAGTTGGACCGGGCACGGCCGATGCCGTAAATGTACGTCAGCCCGATCTCCGCTCTCTTCCGGTTGGGGAGGTCCACACCCGCGATACGCGCCATATCTTACTCCCTCACCCTTGACGTTGCTTATGCTTCGGATTGGTGCAGATGACCCGAACCACACCCTGGCGGTGGATCACCTTGCACTTGTCGCAAATCTTTTTAACCGACGCCCGAACTTTCATGATCTCTCTCTCAAGATCCGGGTAATCCGCCCACGGCCCGGATCGTGCGGAGAAACCTCGACGCACACCCGATCACCCGGACGGACCCGGACAAAATTCTTCACCGCAGCCCCGGCGGCATGCGCCAGAACCTGCTCCCTGGTTTCCAGCTCGACCCGGCAGGTCGCGTTGGGCAGCAACTCCAACACGGTAGCAACCTGCGAGCGAGTCGATGGTCGATGGTCGATGGCCGGGGGTAAAGCATCGTCTATCGGCCTTTCACCATCCACCATCGACCATCCACCATCAACACGCGGCCCATTAGGGCCGCGTTAACACCCACGGCCCGTTCGACGTCACCGCTACGCAGTGCTCGAAGTGAGCCGAATACGAGCCGTCGGCGGCTACCGCTGTCCAGCGGTCGCGCAGCACCCTGGCTTCCGGCCCTCCCGCGTTCACCATGGGCTCGATCGCCAGAACCATGCCTTCCTTGAGCCTTGGATTCTCGTTCTTCTTGTCCACGTAATTGGGAACCTGCGGCTCCTCGTGGAGCTGGGTCCCTATGCCGTGGCCGACGTACTCTCGAACCACCGAAAACCCGTTCGACTCCACGTGCTTCTGCACCGTCCCGCAAATGTCAAAGAGCCGGTTGCCCGGCCGCACTTTGTCGATCGCCAACTCCAGCGCCTCGCTCGTCACCTGCAACAACCGTTCCGTCTTCGGATCGGGCTCGCCGATGGCCACCGTGATGGCCGAATCCCCGTAGTAGCCGTCCAGGGCCACCCCGGTATCGATCGACACGATATCGCCGGGCTTCAAAACCCGCTTGGCCGACGGCATGCCGTGCACGATCTCCTCGTTCACCGAGGTACACAGCACGAACGGGTACTTGGACCCGGCCGCCGCCGCAAAATAACCCTTGAACGCCGACTTCGCGCCCGCGTCCCGCATCATCTTCTCGGCCGCCGCTTCCAGATCAAGCGTCGTGACGCCCTCGCGAACCATCTCGCGAAGCTTCTGCAGGATCTGCCACACCAGCAAGCCGCTACGCCGCATCTTCTCCAATTCCGCGGCGGTCTTGCGAATGATCATTCGTCCTTCAGCCCGTCCAGGATCCGGGCCGTCAGCTCCTCGGGCGCGCCATTGCCGCCCACGGCCTCAACCAGCCTGTATCCGTTAACCTTGAAGAAACCCATCACGGGAAGCGTCTGGGCGTTGTACGCCTCGAACCGCTTCCGCATGACCTCCTCTTTGTCGTCCTCGCGCTGGATCAGCGGGGTCCCATCCCGGTCGCAGACGCTATCGCTTTTCGGTGGATTCGAAACCAGGTTGTAGACAGCGCCACAGGCCGGACACGAGCGGCGGGCCGCAATTCGCTCAATGATTACATTGTAATCCACCGCCAGGTTGACCACCACCTTGGCTATGCCCTTGCTCCTCAAGTAGCAATCCAGCATCCCGGCCTGGTCCGCCGTGCGGGGGTAGCCATCGAGGATGAACCCCGAGCCGCAATCGGACTGGCCGAGGCGGTCCGCGACGATGTTGTTGACCAGCTCGTCGGGCACCAGTTGCCCCGCGTCCATGATCTGCTTCACCTGCTTGCCGAGCTCGGTCCCTGCCTTCACGTTCTGGCGGAAGATGTCCCCCGTCGAGACGTGTGGCATCTTCAAGGCGTCCGCAAGCAGAACGGCTTGCGTCCCTTTGCCGGAACCGGGAGGACCGAACAGCAGCAATGCGGAATTCCTCATAGGGTCTAAAACACGCTCCGGCGCCCGCGAATCCTGCCGGCGCGCGGCGTAAATCCTTCGTAGTGGCGCATGATCAACTGCGCCTCGATCTGGTTGACGGTATCCATGGCCACGCCCACCACGATCAGCAGGGACGTGCCGCCGAAATAGAAGGTGACGCCCAGGCCTTCCAGCAGAAAGCGGGGCACCCAGGTGTCGAGCCAGTTGCCGATGAGCGGCAGCGACTGCAGCCGGATGCCCGAGATCATGATCTCGGGGATCAGCGACAGCACGGCCAGGTACAGGCCGCCGACCACGGTGATCCGGCTCAGGATCTTGTTCATGTACTCGGCGGTGTTCTTGCCGGGCCGGATGCCCGGAATGAATCCGCCGTACTTCCGCATGTTGTCCGCCGCCTCGTTGGGGTTGAAGATGATCGACACGTAGAAGAAGCAGAAGAACATGATCAACGCCACGTACAGCACCACGTAGAGCGGCTGCGAGTGGCGGATGGAACCGAACATCGACATCAGCCAGGGGCTACTCTTCACCCAGGGCAGCATGGTGAACGTCTGCGGGAAAGTGAGGATCGAAGAGGCGAAAATGACCGGGATGACGCCGCCGGCATTGACCTTGAGCGGCAGGTGGGTAGCCTGGCCGCCCATCACCCGCCGGCCCACCACGCGCTTGGCGTACTGCACCGGGATGCGCCGCTCACCGCGCTCCACCAGCACGATGAAGGCGACCACCGCCACCATGACGATCAGGATGATGATCATCTGGAGCGCGTTCCACTGATGCGTCTGGAAGACGTTGATGTAGATTTCGTCGGCGGCCCGCGGCAGACCCACCACAATGCCGGTGAATATGATCAGCGACATCCCGTTGCCGATGCCGCGCTCGGAGATCTGCTCACCCAGCCACATGATGAACGCCGTGCCCGTGGTGAGCGTGAGCACGGTCATCAGGATGAACGGAATGCCGGGGTGCAATACGAAGCCGCCCTCGCTGGCCTGCAGCGCCGTCGCAATGCCGATGGATTGAACCACGGCCAGGACCACGGTCAGGTAGCGGGTCCACTGGGTGATCTTGCGCCGTCCTAGCTCGCCTTCTTTCTGCAGCTTCTCGAGGGTGGGGATGACCACCGCCAGCAACTGAAGGATGATCGAAGCGGTGATATACGGCATGATGCCGAGGGCGAAGATGGTGAGTCTCCGGAACATGCCGCCCGAGAACAGGTCCATGAAACCGAAAACCGTGCCCGCCCCGGCCGAGCGGAAGAACTGTTCGAGCTTGGTGGCATCGATCCCGGGCGTGGGGATGTGGCCGCCCAGACGATAGATCGCCAGCAGCGCGAGCGTGAACAGGACGCGCCTGCGCAGGTCCGGGATGCGAAAGATGTTCGCAACGGCATCGAAAAACTTGTTCATGCTTGACTCGTTTCCCGTGGCGCAGGCGGTCCCGCCTGCGTCTCACCACGGTCTCCTACTCGCTCGCCTTGGCTTTCTCGATCACCTTGACGCTTCCCCCGGCGGCCTGGATCTTCTCCTGGGCGGACTTCGAGAACAGGTGCGCTTGAACCTGGATGGGCCGCGCGATGTCGCCCGAACCCAGCACTTTCAGACCGTCGCCCAACTTCTTGACGATGCCGAGGGCGACCAGAACCTCGGGCGTGAACTCGTCGCCTTCGAGCGCGGCCAGCCGTCCCACATTGATAACGGCGTATTCCTTCTTGAAGATGTTGGTGAACCCGCGCTTGGGGAGGCGGCGATGGAGCGGCATCTGGCCGCCCTCGAAGCCGCGCTTCTGGCCGAAACCGGAGACCGACTTCTGGCCCTTCTGCCCGCGGCCGGAGGTCTTGCCGCGCCCGCTGCCCATGCCGCGGCCCACGCGCCGCTGCTTGTGCTTCTGCCCCGCCGGAGACTTCAATCCACTGAGATCCATAGTTAGCTCTTCCCAACCAGTCCCCTCGCTGACGCTCGGGGTTCGGTGCTATAGCGTCCCAGCACCGAACCGAGCGCGTAAGCAAGCGGTCCCTTCATTCGCTCAGCTCACCACCGCCACCAGGTGCGGCACCTTGGCCACCATCCCGCGGATCGCGGCCGTGTCCGGCCGTTCCACCACTTGGTTGATTTTCCTCAGGCCCAACCCGTGCACCACAACTTTGTGCTTTGCGGGCGCGCAGATCGGACTGCGCACCAGCTTGATCTTGATCGTGCCCGCCATATCAGAGCTTCTCCACCGCGAGGCCTCGGATATCGGCCACAGCGTGCTTGTCGCGCAACTGCTCGAGCGCCGCCACGGTCGCCTTGACGACGTTGTGGGGGTTGTGCGAGCCGATCGACTTGGTGGCCACGTTGGCGATGCCCACCGCCTCGATGACCGCGCGCACCGGACCGCCGGCGATCACGCCCGTGCCTTCGGGCGCGGGCTTGAGCAGCACCCGGCCGCCCCCGTAGCGCCCCACCACGACGTGCGCGATCGTCCCGGCCTTCACGTTGATCCGGCGCAGGTTCTTCTTGGCCGCCTCGATGGCCTTCTTGATGGCCGCCGGCACTTCCTTGGCCTTGCCGGTGGCGTAGCCGACAACGCGCGCGTCCGCGTCGCCCACCACCACCAGCGCCGAAAAGCTCAGGTTCTTGCCGCCCTTGACCACCTTGGTCACGCGGTTGATCGAAACCACGTTTTCCTTCAGGTTGAGGCCCGCCGCGTTGATCGGCTTGGTAATCGTCATCGGTGTCGTTGCCATCCGCTAGAACTCCAATCCCGCCTCGCGAGCCGCGTCGGCCAGCGCCTTGACGCGTCCGTGATAGAGATAACCGCCCCGGTCGAAGACCACTTGCTTGATCCCATGTTCCTTGGCGCGCTCGGCAATGACCTTGCCGATCTGCTTGGCGCCGGCGACGTTGCCGCCGCTCTTGGTCGCGGCGCTCTTCTCGGTCGAAGAGGCGGACACCAGCGTCCGGCCCTCCGTATCGTCGATGATCTGTACGGAGATGTGCTTGAGGCTGCGGTACACGGCCAGTCGCGGCCGCTCCTGGGTGCCCCGCACCTTGTGCCGGATCCTGTGGTGGATGCGGCTGCGAATCTCGTCTCTCGAAATGGCTCGGATCATTTGGCGGTCGCCCCCGTCTTGCCGACCTTCTTGCGCAGCGGCTCGCCTGTGTAGCGGACGCCCTTGTTCTTATAGGGATCCGGGGGGCGCAGCCCGCGCATGTTGGCGGCCACCTGGCCGAGGGCTTGCCGGTCGGCGCCGCTCAGAACCAAGTGCGTCTGCTTATCGATCTTCAAGTCCACGCCGTCCGGCAGCAGAACTTCGATCGGGTGCGAGTAGCCCAGCGTGAACGTGGCCACGCGCCCCTTGATGTCCGCGCGGTAGCCGATGCCCACGATGTCCAGCTCCCGCACAAAACCCGTGGAGACGCCTTGAACGGCATTGGCCGCCAGCGCGCGCGTCAGCCCGTGCAGCGCGGCGTACTGGTCGCCGTCGCGGATCAGCTCGAGCGTTCCCTCCGCCTGCCGGGCGTGAATTCCCTTGGGAACCGGCACCTTGAGCTTGCCCTTCGGGCCTTGGACTTCGAGTTCCTCGCCGATGGCCACTTTCACCCCTTTGGGCAGCGGAATCGGCTTCTTTCCTACTCTCGACATGTCAGCACTCCACTAACTGATCTGGCAGAGAACCTCTCCGCCCACTCCCTGCTTGCGCGCATCGCGGCCGGTCATCACGCCCTTGGGTGTCGTCAGGATACTGACCCCCAGGCCGCCCAGAACGCTGGGAACTTCCTCGTGCCCGGCGAAAACCCGGCAGCCCGGCCGCGAGATGCGCTCCAGCGCGGCAATAACCGGCTTGTTGTTGGCCTGGTACTTCAGGTAGATCTTGATGATCTTCTTGGGGGCTTCCTCGGCCACTTTGTAGTTGAGGATATAACCCTCTTCCTTGAGAATCCGCGCAATCTCGATCTTCAGCTTCGAGGCCGGCACATCCACCTTCGAGTGGCGCGCCTTGATCGCATTGCGGATGCGCGTCAGCATGTCGGCAATCGGATCCATGGTCATATGTGTCTCTCTTCAGCCATCTGCCGTCGGCTTACCAGCTCGACTTGATCACGCCCGGGATCTCTCCCGAGAGCGCCAGTTGCCGGAAACAAATCCGGCACAGATGAAACTTGCGTAGATAGCCGCGCGGCCGCCCGCACCGCCAGCAGCGGTTGCGATGCCGGATGGCGTACTTCGGCTTCTTCTCGTCCTTGGCAATCTTGGCGGTTGTCGCCATTCTGTCTCCTAAGCCCCCGTCCCCGGCGCCGCGGAACGGAACGGCATGCCGAGCTGCCGCAGCAGGGCGATCCCCTCGGCGTCGGTCCGGGCCGTCGTCACGATGCAAATATTCATGCCCTTGATCTTCTCAACCTTGTTGTAGTCGATCTCGGGAAACAGCAACTGATCCTTGATGCCGAGCGTGTAGTTGCCGCGCCCGTCGAACGACTTGGTGGAGACGCCGCGGAAGTCGCGCACGCGCGGCAGCGCCACGTTCACCAGCCGGTCCAGAAACTCGTACATGCGGTCGCCGCGCAGCGTCACCATGCAGCCGATCGACATACCCGTGCGCAGCTTGAAAGCGGCGATGGACTTGCGCGCCTTGGTGACCACCGGCTTCTGGCCGGCGATCTGCGTCAGCTCCGCCACCGCCCCGTCCATCACCTTGGGGTTCTGCGTCGCCTCGCCCATGCCGATATTGATGGTGACCCGCTCGACGCGCGGCACGGCCATCACGTTGGGATAGCTGAACTCCTTCATGAGGGCCGGCACGGCCGATTTCTTGTAATGATCCTTAAGCCTGGCCATACTATTTCTTCGTCTCCAGCGGCGCTCCGCATTTGCGGCAGATCCGGATCCGGTGCGCCTTGCCCCCGGACGTCTCCACCTTGTGCCCGATGCGCGCGGGTCCGCAAGTGGGGCACACTACCATCAGGTTCGAGATCGCGATGGGGCGCTCCCGCTCGGCGATGCCGCCCTTGATCTGCTTCTGCGGATTGGGGCGGGTGTGCCTCTTCACGGTCTGGACGCCCTCGACCAGGGCCTTGCCGGTCCGGTAATCCACACTCAGCACGCGCGCCTGCTTGCCCTTGTCCTTGCCGGCGAGCACCTTCACGGTGTCGTTCCTGTGAATGTCGATGCGGAGCTTGATGGGCCCCGCCTTCCCGCGGCGTATCTTCAACTGGTTTCGGTTTCCCACGCTCGGCATGTCAGAGCACCTCCGGGGCGAGCGACACGATCTTCATGAACCGCTTGTCGCGCAGCTCGCGGGCCACCGGCCCGAAGACGCGGGTGCCGACCGGCTCGCCTTCCGGCGTAATCAGCACCGCCGCGTTCGAATCGAACCGGATGTAGGTTCCATCCTTGCGGCGCGTCTCCTTGCGCATGCGGACGATCACGCAGCGCACGACTTTCCCCTTCTTGATGGCCGATTCCGGAGTCGCTTCCTTCACGCTCGCCGTCACGATGTCGCCCAGCCCCGCGCGCAGCCCCAAGTCGCCGCCGCGCGGCAGGATACATTGCAGCTTGCGGGCGCCGCTGTTGTCGGCGACCTCCAGCATGGTTCGCATTCCGATCATGGCAGTCTCCTCAAATCCCCGCGCCCGGCGCTACCCGCGCGAACCCGGGCCCTCCGGCTCCGACGTCGCCGTGTCCTCCACCCCGACCAGCGCGGCCCGCCGCACCACCTCGGTCAGCGTCCAGCGCTTCAGCTTGCTCAGCGGGCGCGACTCGACGATGCGCACGACGTCGCCCACGCGCGCCGTGCTCTGCTCGTCGTGGGCATAGAATTTCTTGCGGCGGCTGACGATCTTCTTGTACAGGCGGTGGGGCACGCGCCGCGACACCACGACCACGATGGTCTTCTGCATGCTGGTCGAGACCACCTCGCCGACCTTCTCGTTCTTATGACCCTTCGCGCTTGCGTCCGCCATCGCTATCCCTTCTCGGCCATCTCGCTGGCCGCGGCCGTCCGCTGGCCGAGCACCGTCAGAATCCGCGCCCGGTCCTTCCTCAGGCCGCGGTACTTCTTCAATCCGTCCATCTGGCCCATGCGCATCTGAAAGCGCAGGTGAAAGAGCTGGTCGGTGATGTCGCGAAGCTGAACCTCGAGTTCCTTGCTGTCCAGGTCCCGAACCTTTTCTGCCTTCATCGTGCTCTCCTACTCGACCCGCGGCCGCTCGACCATCTTGGTGGGAATCGGCAGCTTGTGGGCGGCCAGCAACATCGCTTCCTTGGCGATCTCCCTGGTCACGCCTTCCATCTCGAACAGCACCCGGCCGGGCTTGACCACCGCCACCCAGCCTTCGGGCGCGCCTTTGCCCTTGCCCATACGGGTTTCAGCCGGCTTCTTGGTGATGGGCTTGTCCGGAAAGACCCGAATCCAGACCTTGCCGCCGCGCTTGATGAACCGCGTCATGGCGATGCGCGCGGCCTCGATCTGCCGGTCGGTGATCCAGGCGCACTCCATCGCCTTCAAGCCGTAGTCCCCGAAAGCCAGCGTGCCGCCCTTCCACGCCTTCCCGGTGCGGCGGCCCCGCTGCTGCTTTCTGTATTTGACCTTCTTCGGCATCAACATGGTCAATTACTCCTAGAAACCTATTGCTTCTCCGGCGGCTCTGGTGCCGCTTCCGGCTTGGCCGCGGGCTCCTGCTGGCGCAACTCCTGCTTCCAGGAAGGCTGCGGCGGACTCAGCGGCGGCAGAATCGGCGCGCTCGACCGGGCCGGCTGCGGCATCTCCGGCGGAGCAGCCTGCACCGCGGGTCCGGCCGGCTCCTGCGCCACCACGGGCGGAGGCGCCACCGGCGGTCTGCGCTCGCCACGATCGCCCCGGTCGCCGCGATCCCCACGATCGCGGTCGCGACGGTCGCGCGGCGCGCGCCGCGGCTCGGGCTCGCTCGAAACTCCCTTGAGATGCTGCGTGTCGAAAATGTCGCCCTTGTAAACCCAAGTCTTGATCCCGATCACGCCGTAAGTGGTATAGGCCTGCGCGAAGCCGTAGTCGATATCCGCTCGTAGCGTGTGCAGCGGAAGCTGGCCCTGCAGGTACCACTCGCTGCGCGCGATCTCGGCGCCGTTCAGCCGCCCCGACACGCGCACCTTGATTCCTTTGCAGCCGAAGCGCAGCGCCGAATCCACGGCCTTGCGCATCGCGCGCCGGAACGCCACGCGCTTTTCCAGTTGCAGGGCGATGGACTCGGAGACCAGTTGCGCGTCCAGCTCCGGTTTGTGGACTTCCTGGATGTCGATGAAAACGTCGCGCTTGGTCTTCTTGGCCAGGTCCTGCTTCAGCTTCTCGATCTCGGCACCCTTGCGGCCGATGATGATGCCGGGGCGCGAGGTATGGATCGTGACCCGCAGCTTGTTGCCGGGACGGTCCACTTCGACCGAGCTTACGCCGGCCGCCTTGAGCCGCTCGCGCAACTCACCCTTCAACTGCAGATCTTCCCGCAGCAGCTTGGCGTACTCCTGTTTGGCAAACCAGCGCGACCGCCAGGTCTTGCTGACCCCCAGCCGAAAACCGTAAGGATGAACTTTCTGTCCCATCGTCTGTTCCTAGCTCTCCGCCGCCGTGCCCTTCTCGGAAACCGTGATCGCGATGTGGGCCATACGCCGCTGGTAGCGGAAGGCGCGGCCCATCGGCGCCGGCCGCAGCCGCTTCATGCGCGGCCCCTCGTTCACGTACGCCTCGGAAACCACCAGCTTGTCCACGTCCACATCGGACGAGCGGTTCTCGGCATTGGCAATGGCGCTGCGCAGCACCTTCTCCACCACCGGCGCGATCCGCTTGTTGGTCGAGCGCAGAATGTTGATGGCCTCGCCGGCATTGTGCCCACGGATCAGGTCTACCACCAGCCGCGCCTTCTGCGCCGAGCCCCGAACGTATCTTGCTTCCGCTCTTGCTTCCATGTCTCCGTCTCCCACTACAACCGCTTCGCCCTGGCCGCCACGCAAGTGGCTAAGCGGGCTTGGCCGTCTTCTCCGTGGCCGCCTTCGCCGAGTGCCCCTTGAAGGTCCGCGTCGGGGAGAACTCACCCAACTTGTGACCCACCATGTTCTCGGTCACGTAAACCGGGATGAACTTCTTCCCGTTGTGCACGGCCAGGGTGTGCCCCACGAACTCCGGCAGCACCGTCGAGCGCCGCGACCACGTCCGAATCACTCTCTTCTCGTTGCGGGCATTCATCGCCTGCACCTTCACGACCAGGTGGCCGTCGGTGAATGGCCCTTTATGTACGCTGCGACCCATATGGTTACTTCTTCCCTCTGCGGCTCACGATCGACTTGTCGGTCCGCTTGTTGTTCCGCGTCTTGTAGCCGCGCGTGGGCTGGCCCCAGGGCGTGACCGGGTGCCGGCCGCCCGAGGTCTTGCCCTCGCCGCCGCCGTGCGGGTGATCGACCGGGTTCATCGTGACGCCGCGGTTGTGGGGCTTGCGGCCCAGGTAACGGGACCGGCCGGCCTTGCCCAGCGAAACGTTCTCGTGGTCCAGGTTCCCCACCTGCCCGATCGTCGCTGCGCAATCCAGCTCGACCCGCCGCGTCTCACCCGAGGGCAGCTTCAGTAGCGCGAAGCCGCCTTCCTTCGAGACCAGTTGCGCCGAAGCGCCCGCGGAGCGCGCCATCTGCCCGCCCTTGCCCGGCTTCAGCTCGATGTTGTGCACCACGGTGCCGGCCGGAATATTCTTGAGCGGCATCGCGTTGCCCACCAGGATGTCGGCCTCCGAACCGGACACTACGATGCGGCCCACCTCGAGCCCCACCGGATGCAGGATGTAGCGCTTCTCGCCGTCCGCGTAATTCAGCAGAGCGATGCGCGCCGAGCGGTTGGGATCGTATTCGATGGCGGCCACCTTGGCCGGAATGCCCTTCTTGTCGCGCTTGAAGTCGATCTCGCGGTAGGACTGCTTGGCCCCGCCGCCGCGCCACCAGGACGTGATCGAACCCGTACTGTTGCGGCCTCCGGTGCGCTTCTTCCCTTTCGTCAGGGATTTCTCCGGCCGGTCCTTGGTGATCTCGTCGCGCGTCGCCACGGTCTGGAAGCGCCGCGTCGGAGTGTACGGCCGATAGGTCTTGATAGGCATCTTAGATCTCCGCGTACTCCGGAATCTTCTGGCCTTTCCGGAGCTTCACGTAAGCTTTCTTCCAATCCGAGCGATAGCCGGAGAAGCGTCCGCGGCGGCGAATCTTGCCCGTGCCGTTCACGGTCCGCACCTCCTCCACCTTCACCTTGAACAGGCGCTCGACGGCGGCGCGGATCTGGATCTTGTTCGCATCCGGCGCCACCTCGAAGCACATCGTCCGCGCGGCTTCTCTCAGTTCGACGCCTTTCTCGGTGACGATCGGTTTCCGGATCACTTCCTGAAGTTTCATTGGGAAAGCGCCTCCGACAGTTTCTTCGCCGCCGCCTCGGAGACCAATACGTTCTTGTGCCGCAGCAGCTCATACACGGAGATGTCGCGGCTCGGAACCAGCATGACGCCCGCGATATTGCGCGCACCGAGCTGGAGATTGCGGTTCTCCGCGTCGTTGTCGACCACGAGTACGGTCTTCGCGGCCTCGAGCTTAGCCAGCGCGGCCCGGACGGCCTTGGTTTTGTGGTCCCCGAACGAGAATGCCTGCACGATCTTGAGCTCGCCGTCCCTCAGCTTGGCCGACAGCGCCGAGCGCAACGCGCCCAGCAGCATCTTCCGTGGAAGCTTGTAGCTGTAGTCGCGTGGTTGCGGCCCGTGGGAGGTGCCGCCATGGCGCCAGATCGGCGAGCGGATCGAGCCCGAGCGCGCCCGTCCGGTGCCTTTCTGCCGCCACAGCTTCTTGCCGGAGCCGGACACTTCGTGCCGCGTCTTGGTCTTGACAGTGCCGCGCCGCACCGAGGCCCGGAAGTGGCGCACCGCCTCGTAGATCAGCGCCTCGTTGACCTCGGCGGCGAACACCCGGTCCGAGAGCTCCACCTCGCCGACCTTCTCGTTATTCAAATCGACAACGTCCACTGTTGGCATCGTCCCTACCTCTTCGCCCGCCGCACCACGACGTAGCCGCCGTTGGGTCCGGGCACCGCGCCCTTCACGATCAGCACGTTGTCTTCGGCATTCACGTCGATGACTTCCAGGTTGCGCACCGTGACGCGCTGCGTCCCCATATGGCCGGCCATGCGCGTGCCCGGAAAGACGCGGGACGGAAAGCTCGAAGCGCCGATCGAACCCGGCGCGCGGTGGAACATGGAGCCGTGCGACCCGTCGCCGCCGCGGAAGTGGTGCCGCTTGACGTTGCCGGCAAACCCGCGGCCCTTGCTGATGCCGATGACGTCCAGTTTTTCGCCCGGCTTGAACTGGCCGACCAGCACCTGGTCGCCGGGCTTCAGATCGTCGTCCCCAACCGACAGCCGCAGCTCGCGCAGGAACTTCACGCCGTCCACGCCCGCCTTCTTCAGGTGCGCCGTGCAGGGCTTGTTGATGCGCGCCGGCTTGACGAACTCCATCAGGCCGAGCTGCACCGCGTCGTAGCCGTCGGAAAGCGGCGTCTTCCTCTGCACCACGACGCAAGGCCCCGCCTTCAGCAGCGTGACGGGCACCACCTGTCCATCGGGGCGAAAGACTTGCGTCATACCGATTTTTCTGCCAAGAATCCCTGGGGTCATACTTTTCTCGGAGTCGGCAGCCGGGCGGCGGAATCGCCCCCGTCTCCTGTCCTCCTCCTACCTCTTGTCTTTCCCGAATGCCTTGATCTCGACGTCCACGCCCGCCGGCAAATCCAGCTTCATGAGCGCATCGACGGTGTCCTGGGTCGGTTCCAGAATGTCCAACAGCCGTTTATGGGTCCGGATTTCGAACTGCTCGCGCGACTTCTTGTCGACGTGTGGCGAGCGGTTCACGGTGTAGCGGTTCTTCATGGTCGGCAGCGGGATGGGGCCTGCCACCGTAGCTCCGGTCCTTTTGGCCGTCTCGACGATCTCGGTCGTCGATTGGTCCAGAACCCGATGATCGTACGCCTTCAATCGAATCCGAATGCGCTCTCGTAATGACATGTGCTTTCTCTGCCCGTCGCCCGTCGCGCGCGACGAGCCTTCCTATTCCAATATCTCCCCGACCGTGCCGGCCCCCACCGTGCGCCCGCCCTCGCGGATCGCAAAGCGCAGCCCTTTGTTCATGGCCACCGGCGTGATCAGCTCCACTTCCAACTGCACGCTGTCCCCCGGCATCACCATCTCCACGCCTTCCGGCATCACCGCCACGCCCGTCACATCCGTGGTCCGGAAATAGAACTGCGGCCGGTAGCCTTTGAAGAACGGCGTGTGCCGCCCGCCCTCTTCTTTGCTCAGTACGTACACCCCGCCCTTGAACCGCTTGTGCGGCGTG